>Ga0255055_10000082_pt1 | contig 68361 bp, 57 predicted proteins | sample JV7_2_27_MG_FD_188633 | JGI IMG/M metagenome (GOLD analysis project Ga0255055, IMG submission 188633) | Seawater microbial communities from Jervis Inlet, British Columbia, Canada - JV7_2_27 | ecosystem: Environmental > Aquatic > Marine > Inlet | place: Canada: British Columbia | collected... | reverse complement strand
AAGCGGGATCCCGCCGTCACCGGATTCAATCCTTCGAGCTTGTGCCGCGGAAACGGTCCTGCTCGTCGGCGAACAGAACGTTGAAGCTGGTCAACGAGCCGTAGCAGGCCGTGATGTAACCCTGGAGCTTGAGCTTGAGATCGTCGGGCAGCTCGGCGCCGTTGATCTGCTGCTCGAGTACGCGAAGCCGGTTGCGTATCATCACCACCTTGCCGAACAGCGCTTCGATCGGCCAGATCTTCTCCTGCAGGCCGGGGCTGCCGGGTCGCAGGACGACCTCGCCACCGCGCCACTTCTCGGCGGGAGCGACCGGAGTCAAGCCGGCTTCTTCGCGGATGATCCGGCGCAGCAGCAACTCGAGGTCCTGCCCGCCCGCCGCGTTTCCGTCGTAACTCATGGGTGGCTCGCTCCTTTCACGTTCACTGACGAGACCGAAGGGTTCTTGAACTACATCGCGACGAGCGGCCACGCTCTCACGCGCCGCCGCCCTCGCGCCGCCACCCCGATAGTTGTGTTGGCTTCCGCAGTAGTCGCAGAGTACGCGCAACGGATCTCCGGCGGAGCCGGCAACGATTACCGTGTGCCCGCGCACCAGCTTGCAAGCCCGGCACATGTCGTCGAGCTTGTCGCCCGCGCGGTATCGCCGTTGGGTCACGCAGACTCCTTCGCGGGCACCGGAATCAAGGAGCAGGGGTGTCCGTCTCGCCTGGACCGAATGACTGTAGGGCCAGGTAGCTCGCGCCGAATCGCTTGATGTTGTCGAGCTGCTTGTCGTACTGGTCGAAGTGCCGTTCCTCGTCGGCGACGAGCTTCTCGAAGATCTGCTTCGAGGCGGAGTCGGCGTTCGCGCTGCACTCGACCGCGGCCTTGTTGTAGTCCGCCGCGCTCTGCTCCTCCATCTGCGACGCCTTGAGGAGCATCTTCTCGGGATCCGTGATCTTCTCGACCTCGGCGCCGACGACCAGCTCCACGTCACCCTTGAGGAACAGAATCCGCTCTGCCAGCAGCTCGACGTGGCCCATCTCCTCGATGGCCGTCTGTTTGAAGAGCATGGCGAGTGGGCCGAATCCGAGATCGCCCAGGTGGAAGTGGAAGTACATGTACTGGTGCACCGCGTGCAGCTCGTCGGCCACCGCGTGGTTCAACAACTCGATACTCTTCTTGCGATCCATGATCCGTTTCCTCCGCGGTGCCGCCCGGGCCGACCCGCTCGAGCGAGACTATCCGAGATCGGTGGCGCAGTTCACGAGGTAGCGGACGATCTCGTCCGACTCCTGAATCGGGTTGCCTTCGATCATCAGACAGGGAGCCTGGTCCTTGCCGCTCAGCCGGACGAGATCCTCGCGGGCCTTCGGATCCTCGGTCACGTTTTTCAGCGGCAGCTCGTTCTGAAGATGCAGGTTCTCGCGCGCCAGCATGGCTTTGCGGGAGAATCCGCAGTTGCTCTTCACGAAGAGGGCGTGCACCTTGCCGATGCCCTCGGGAACGGGAAAATCCGGTAGCCCGGCGCCGTGCTCGGTGTCGATCGAGTCGCATAGCTCGGCCAGCTCTTCGATGTTTCGCCGACCCGCGGGCGTCACGGAAGAGGCGTGCCGCACCGTACCGCCGGCGTCGATGATGACGGTGGCCCGATCGGTGATTCCCTCATCGTCCAGGTAAAGACCGTAGGAATTCGCCACCGATCCCTTCGGATGGAAGTCGGCTAGCAGCGGGAAGGAGATCCCGCCCAGGCTCTGGGCCCAGTTGGCGTGGCAGAAGATGCTGTCGACGCTGATACCCAGAACCTGGGTATGCGCGGCGCGGAAGCGGGGCAAGAGCTGCTCCACCTCCGGCACCTCCCGGCTTCAGGTCGGTGTGAAATCGAGAGGGTAGAACAGAAGCATCACGTGTCGCTTTCCAGCGAACTGATCGAGGCTCACGATGCGATCGAGGTGATCCGGAAGCTCGAGTCCCGGCGCTTGCTGCCCGACTGAAATCATCGATTTTCCTCCGTGGTGTCGCGTTTCTGTCACGCTCATGGACCAGCTTGAAGAGGGCGACCCGTTGGCCCTCGATCATAGCAAAACCGGGCATTGCGATCATCGCCTACCGCTGCCCCCGATTCCTGATCTTGGGGTCTACCTGGAGGCATCCAGATCGGCGACGACGGCGCGGTGGTCGGATCCGGGTAGGTCGACGGTCCACGAACCCACGACTGGAAGATCTCGAGAGGCCAGCACGTAATCGATGCGGATCAGGTGCAAGATCCAGTTTGGCGAGGTCCATGTACCGGTCGGCCTCCAGTGCCGATCGGCGTAGGTGTCGACGAGGCCGGAGGCCAGGATCCGTGTCACGCCCTGCGAGCTTGGATGCGCGTTGAGATCGCCGGCCATGACTACGCGGTCGCCCCGTCGTGCCGTGCCGAGGTTCTCGGTCAACCGCCCATCCTCGACGAGCTCGGCAAGAGCCGACAGCGTCGGAGCGTTCGTCTCTTCGCAAGTCGGGATCGGTGGGGGAGCGTGAATCCCGAGCAATCCGACCCACTCCGAGCCCATCCGTAGGCGCACGGTCGCAACCGGAATCGGGCAGGGTCCCTCCACGGGAGGGGGAACCAGTGCGGCGGTCGCCTCGAGCGGACGCCGAACGAGCACCAGCACTCCGTGCGCGCTCCGTCTCGGCTCATCGAGCACAGCCTGCCACGACGAGTCGCTCAGCAGGGCGGAACCGATGTTCGTGCCCGTCCACTCGAGAAGAACAAGCACGTGGGCATCGAGCTGTTGGATGACTCTCGTTGCGTCGGCGATATTCGAATTGTTGTACGCGAGGTTGGCCGCTGCGACCCGAAACACGGTGCGCGCTTCCGTCCTGGGTGGCGGGTAACCGGTCGGGAGACCCACGATGATCGTCGCAACCGTAACGAGCAAGACGCACACGAGCGCAATCATCACGATTCTCGCCAGAATCCGTCGCATAGCGCATCAAGGGTACATCGCTACCGTGTACGACCCTTTCGATTTCGTGCATACTGGGGCAAACGACTCGCTGGCCCTGTTCGCGTCGGCGGTATTACCGGCAAGGGCGCGTCGGCCCGACGGCGACGACTTCAAGATGGTGGAGATCGTGCTGACGCGGGAGTAGCTTCATGAACCGCGGAGGCATACATCCCGTGGCTATTCGTTCTAAGCGCCTCGCCAGACGAGATATGCCCAACCGGCGGCCACGGCTAGGACTGCGAGGAGCCGTACCCCGACGCGCTCCGACGGGGTCAGGACGAGGCGCCAGGCCGGCAGACCGAAGACCAGACGCGTGGTCGACAGCACCGCCCACAGCGCCATGCCGATCAGTCCGGCAAAAACCAGCGGGTTCCAGGCGAGAGCCCCGGCAATGTCGCCGGATAACAAGGCCGCGATCAGCCGCGTCGAACCGCAGGTCGGGCAGGGAATGCCGGTCCACTCCCGCAGATAGCAGACGGGGCGAGGGAGCCCGAGGCGCAGCCACACGGCGGCGAGCGCTGCGCCCAACAACAGCACGCCGCCGAACAGCGCGCCGAAGGCGGGCCCGGTCTGCTCGTGGAGCTGTCTTTCGAATCTCATGGATCAGGAGAATACTCCGGTCGCTGAAGTGTAGAAAGGGACGAGCAACACAGGGAGTCTCGTCTTGAACGGTGAATCCAACGTGCAGCCCGCGGGAAGGGTCTCGGTCATCGACCCGATCTCCCGAGCGATCGACTGGACGACCGAGGTCCTGTTCCGCCCGTTCCGGATCGAAAAGTGGTTCGTCCTCGGCTTCTGCGCCTGGCTGGCCATGCTAGGACAGGGCGGTGGCAGCGGAGGTTCGAGTCGATGGAACACGGACACCGATCGCGCCGAAATCGAGCACGGATTGCACCAGGCCTGGGAGTGGGTGCTGGTCCACCTAGTGTCGATCCTACTGATCGCCGGTGTCCTCGCCTGCGTTTTCTTGGTGATCTGGCTGCTCCTTCTCTGGCTGTCCAGCCGCGGGAAGTTCATGTTCCTAGACGGTGTCGTCAACAACCGCGCGGCGGTCGTGGAGCCCTGGCACCAATTCCGCTCGGCCGGCAATTCGCTTTTCGTCTTTCGCGTCGTCCTGGGTCTCGTCGGCCTGGCCTCGGTGATCGCGGTCCTGACCTTCGGGACTCTGGTGGTCTGGGGTGGAATCGAGGCGAGCGAGGGTGAGCCGCTGTTCATTCTGGCACTGGTCCTCGTGGTGGTCGCTCTCATCGGACTCGGAATCGTCTTCGCCCTCGTCGGCCTAGCGATCAACGATTTCCTGGTTCCGCTGATGTACGTGCGAGGTTGCGGCGTGTCCGCTGCCTGGCGAGAGCTCGGTAGACTGTTCTCGAACCGGCCGGGCGCGTTTATTCTCTATGTCTTGATCAAGATCTTCCTGGCCATCTTCGTCGGGATCATCGCCGTCATGGCCTGCTGTCTGACGTGCTGCATCGTCCTGCTGCCCTACATCGGCACCGTCATCCTGCTTCCGATCTACGTCTTCCTGCGGGCCTATTCGGTCTACTTCCTGGGACAGTTCGGCCCGCAGTACTCGCGCTTCGCCAAGCTGGGGCCGCGGGTCGACGACTAGCCCGCCTCCGGAGCTCGCGGTGCGATGAAGAACCCGTAGATCGTCAACACGATCCCGATCAGCAGTGGGATCAGCCCGACGAGGTGGAGTCCCTCGTCCACGCCCAGGAAATAGAGAAAGATCATCACGCCCACGCCGCTGACGGTGGTGATCAGGCCCCCCAGCTTCAATCCCTCGATCCGGCGGCGCGCCTGCTGGAGCTCCTCCTCACGCATCAGGTCGAGTACCGCCTGACTGGACTCCCCGGGGTGTTCCAGGATCTTGCGATAGGTCTCGTGGCGGTAGTACGCCTCGCGCTCTTTGCGCCGGTTGTCCGACCAGGTCGCCACGGCGACGAAGACGAAGACGGCCACGACGGTGACTGTTGGAATCAGAAAGACCCAGAAGCCCATCTCTTTCCTCCCGTGGTTCGATCCATGTCGGAAAGGGTTCGACGCGGCCCGATCGCGATCGGTTGCGTTTTTTTCATGCAGAGCGGGGATAATGCAACCGGGACACCGAATGCGGCGTCTGACACCGTGAGGCCATGGGCTCAGAACGCGAGGATCCGGATCGAGAGGATGTCCGGCGGGTGCTGGCGGGCGATCTCACTGCCTTCGACGGCATCGTCCGCCGGTGGCAGGGGCCGATGGTCAATCTGGCGTATCGCTTTTGCCGGGATCGGGGGAGTGCCGAGGAGATGGCCCAGGAGGCGTTCCTGCGGGCCTATCGCTTCCTGGACCGCTGGGGTCAGGATTCGCTCTTCTCGACCTGGCTGTTCGCGGTTGCGACCAACGTCTACCGTTCCCAGATGAGACGCGTCCGTCCTCCGGAGGTTCCGCTCGAGACTGAGCGCCAGGTTCGCGGCCCGGGCAATCCGGCAGGGGAGGTCGAGACGGCCGAGACGGCGGAGGCGGTTCGTCGAACGGTGTGCTCTCTTCCGGAAAAGTATCGCGACGCACTGGTCCTGTTCTACTTTCACGACATGGACATCGAGGGCGCGGCGAGCTGTCTCGGCGTGCCGGCGGGGACGGTGAAGGCGCGGCTCCATCGGGGCCGGGCACTGCTCCGGCGCCGGCTCGCGAGAATCCTCGGTCCCGGACTGAGCGCGGAGGCGACATGAATCCGAACGACATCGACCGGGCATTGCGTGAGGATCGGGAGATCACCCCCTCTCCCGAATTCGCCGGACGCGTCATGCGCGCCGTGAGACAACGCGCCGACGAGCGGGAGGCACTCGCCTTCCCCTGGCGCCGCCTGCTGCCGGGTCTGGCCGTGTGCGCGCTCCTGGTCGTCGCGGGCCTCGTCGTGGGGCCGCCATCGATCGATTCCCGGGCAGTGGCCGAGACCCTGAATCGGATCGCGTTGAGACAGTCCGCGGCGTGGTTACCGATGACGCTGGTGGGAAGCTACGCTCTCGTCTGGTGGTCGCTGCGAATGTCGGGATACCGCCGCTGATTTTGGGCGGGTAGGATCGGTGCTAGACTGCCGATTCCGATCCTGAGGAGAAAACAAGACCTGTCCGGCGAGTCGAGCCGGATCGACTCACTCAGGTCCTTAGGGGAATCAGCAATGCGTATCCGTTTCCTGATCTGTCTCATTGCGCTGTGCCTCGCCTCACTAGCCTGCCAGAGCACCACGCAGCAACCGCTCGCCGACGTCGATCCACCGGTCGCCAAGGTCGAGCCGAAGGAGCTGGAGATCCACGGGGACGTCAGGGTCGACAACTACTACTGGTTGAACCAGCGCGAGGACCCGGAGGTGATCGCCTATCTCGAGGCCGAGAACGAGTACACCGAGGCCATGACGGCCCACACCGAGCAGCTGCGGGAGGTTCTGTTCGACGAGTTCAAGGAGCGGATCAAGCAGACCGATGTGTCGGTGCCCTACAAGCTGGACGACTATTTCTACTATTCTCGAACGGAAGAGGGCAAGGACTACCCGATTTATTCTCGAAAAAAAGAGTCTCTCGATGCCGCCGAGGAGATCATGCTCGAGGTCAACGAGCTGGCCGAAGGGCACGATTTCTTCTCCGTCGGCCAGCGAGCCGTCAGCTTTAATCAGGACATCCTGGCCTATCCGGCGGACACCGTAGGGCGGCGGATCTACACCATCCGCTTCAAGAACTTGACCACGGGGGAGCATTTGACTGACGAGATCCCCGAGGTCACGTCCAATCTGGCCTGGGCCAACGACAACAAGACGCTGTTCTACACCAAACAAGATCCCGTCACGCTGCGCCGGTACCAGGTCTTCCGCCACGTGCTGGGGACCGATCCCGCCGCAGACGAGCTGGTCTACGAAGAAAAAGATGACACGTTCAGCGTGGCCGTGTGGAGAACCAAGTCGAAGAAGTACCTGATGATCGGCTCGTTTCACACGCTGAGCACCGAGATGCGTTATCTCGATGCCGGAAATCCCGACGGACAGTTCCAGGTTTTCCTGCCCCGCGAGCGGGATCACGAGTACGGCATCGACCACTACAAGGGCCACTTCTACATCCGCACGAACCACGAGGCGAAGAACTTCCGGTTGATGAAGACGACCGTCGCCCAGACCGACAAGAAGGACTGGGAAGAGGTCATCCCCAACCGCGACGACGTCTTGCTCGAGGGTTTCGAAATCTTCAAGAACTACCTGGTGGTCGAGGAACGTGAGAACGGCCTGATGCAGCTGCGCGTCCGTCCGTGGTCGGGCGAGGACGAGTACTACCTCGACTTCGGCGAGCCGGCCTACCGGGCCTTCGCCCGCGACAACTACGATTTCGACACGTCGATCTTGCGCTACCACTACGAGTCGATGACCACGCCCGATTCGGTCTACGACTACGACATGGTCACGCGGGAGAAGATCCTGCTCAAGCAGGACGAGGTGCTGGGCGGCTTCGAATCGGACAACTACGTGACGGATCGTCTTTACGCCACGGCACGCGACGACACGCGAGTCCCGATCTCGATCGTCTATCGCAAGGACACGCCGCGGGACGGCAGCCACCCGCTGTTGCTGTACGGCTACGGATCGTACGGGGCGAGCATGGACGCCACCTTCAGTCCGTATCTGATCAGCCTGCTCGATCGCGGTTTCGTCTACGCGGTGGCCCACATCCGCGGTGGCGAAGAGCTGGGACGGCAGTGGTACGAGGACGGTAAGCTGTTCCACAAGAAGAACACCTTCACCGATTTCATCGATTGCGCCGAGTATCTCGTCGCGGAGAACTACACCCGGCCGGAGCGGCTGTTCGCAGCAGGTGGAAGCGCCGGAGGCTTGCTGATCGGGGCCGTGGTCAACATGCGTCCCGACCTGTTCAAGGCCGCCTTCGCGGCCGTGCCTTTCGTCGACGTCGTGACGACGATGCTCGACGACAGCATCCCGCTGACAACCAGCGAGTACGACGAGTGGGGTGATCCTCGCAAGAAGGACTACTACGACTACATCCTGTCCTACTCGCCGTACGACAACGTCGGGGCCAAGGACTATCCGAACTTGCTCGTCACCACCGGGCTGCACGACTCCCAGGTGCAGTACTTCGAGCCCGCCAAGTGGGTGGCGAAGCTGCGGGCGACGAAGACCGACGACAACCGGCTGCTGCTGAAGACCGAAATGGAAGCGGGGCACGGAGGCGTGTCCGGACGCGACAAGCGCTACAAGCAGACGGCGTTCCAGTATGCCTTCCTGCTCGATCTGGCCGGAATCGCCGGTTAGGGTGGTTCGCGGAGGTCGGTGGCGGGCCGCGGTGCGTGCCGTAGTCATCGTTCTCGCGGGAGTCGCGGCGCTGCTGCTTGGCGCCGGGTGCGCGAAGAAACCGGCCGTCACGGTCGAGCAGGTTCACGAGGCGGGGCCGCCTCCGGGGCGCGGTGAGTTGCCGAAGATGTTTCCTCCGCGGTGCGAGGAACTACCCACGGCCGACTATCCCGACGTGCCGGCCGATGTCCGTCCCGAGACGGTTTCGGTCCGTGTCGATCTGACGATCGACAAGACGGGCCGATCGGCCAATCTGAGGGCGACGGTACTCGACGAGTGCGACGGATCGGTCGCTTTCGTGGAGGCGGCGCTGGCCGCCGCGCGCAAGATCACCTGCGAGCCCGCGCTGAGCATGCCCTCGCCCGATGCCGACCGGATTCTGCCCGACGCCATCGAATACAACTCCTCGGTCATCTATCGCTTCTACCGCGACGAGCAAGATGCGCACGCCACGTTCTGACGCTTCGTCGCGATTCACGGCCCGCCGCCCCGTGAGTCGTCGCCCGATGACGGGAACGATTCGAGTCTTGGCGCTTGGCCTGCTGTTGACGATTGCGCAGCAAACGGCGGCGGACGATGGGCCGGAGGAAGCAGCCGACGAGTCGGGCAACGGGCGAAGCTGGCACGAGCAGGTCGAGGTCAGTGTTGCAGCCGACGAGAACGCTCGCGGCCCGCTCGGCGCCAGCTCGACCGTACTCGCTCCGAACGTGGACCCGGGCACGCCGTCCGCCCTGACCGATCTGATCACCGTGGTTCCCGGCGTCTCCGAAAACGGCCAGGCCGGGCTGTTCCAGGTCTTCTCGATTCGTGGCCTCTCGCGGCAGCGAGTGACGAGCCTGGTGGCGGGAATGCGCGTCACCAGCGAGCGCCGCGCCGGCGCGTCGTCCTCCTTTATCGATCCGACTCTGATGGACACCGTCGAGGTGCTGCGCGGAAACGCGTCGACCTACTACGGCTCGGGAGCGCTCGGCGGAGTCGTCCGTGTCGCGCCCGGCTCGTTTTCCGGGTGGAATTTCGGCGCCGGCTACGACAGCAACGGCGACGAGAACTACCAGTTCGCCGGTGTAGGGGGAGACGACTGGTCGATCGGCGCGGCGCGGCGCGACGCCGGCGCCGGCGAGGCCGCCGACGGAACCCGGCTCCACTCGGGGTTTACGCAGTATTCCGCGGTCCTCCGTGTGGGCTGGGGACGGGGCGCCCACCGATACGAGCTGCTCGCGATCCCCACGCGGGCCGAAGAGATCGGAAAGGCCAGCACCGACTTTCCCGATCGGACGACCGACTATCCCCTGGAACGTCACCACCTGGTCCGTTTCTCGGTCGCCTCGGAGCGGAAATGGCAACTACAGGCGTCGGTCCACCTGCACGATCTGGAAACCAAGGTGGTCGAGCAGGAAGCCCAGCAGCAATCGGAGATCTTCAACGACACCTCCGACTACGCCGTGCGTTGGGAGGGGGACCGAGCGGCCGGTGAGCGAACGACCGTGCGCTACGGCGCCGACCTCTTCGGGCGCACCGGTGTCGACGCCAGGGAGGAGCGGCGGGATCTCGGGCAACCGGATGACGTGCCCGAGACATTCCGTACCCTCGACGATGCAGAGGAGAACGAACTGGGCGCATACGGGTCGGTGCGCTGGAACCTCAAGAAGACTCGATGGGAGCTGGGTGGTCGCTACTCCTGGATCGGCCAGAGCAACACCGGTGATCCGGATCAGGACCGGACGGCGTGGAACGGTCACGCCGGGATGTCCCGAAGCCTCGGTTGGGGAATCGAGCTGGCGGCGAACCTGGGCTACGGGGTGCGCTTTCCCAGTCTGACCGAGTTGTTCTTCAGCGGGACGACGGGGCGCGGCCAGGTGTTGGGCAACCCGGGGCTCGACGAGGAGCGCTCGCTCAGCCTCGAGGTCTCCACGCGCTGGACCGGCCGACGGACGACCTTGGGCGCGGCGGTGTTCCGCAACGAGATCGACGACTACATCGAACGGATCGAGGTCGCACCCGACCTGCTCACCTGGGTCAACGTGACCTCGGGGACGATCGTCGGCCTGGAGCTGGAGGGCGCGTCGCGACTCACCAACGCCTGGAGCCTGCGCTGGGGCGGGCACCTGATGGAAAGCGAGGACGACAACGGCGATCCGCTCGCCGACACGCCGCCGGCCGAGATGTGGTTCGGAGCCGTCCGCGCGATCGGTCGCTGGCAGGTCGAAGCCGCAATGACGCTGCGCGGCGATCTCGACGATCCGGGGAGCGGCGAAAAGCCGATCCCCTCGGCCGAGCTTCTCACGGCAGCCGTGCGGTACCGCTGGGCCGTGGGCTGGGAGCTCGCGATCGCGGGGACCAATCTACTCGACGAGAGCTACTTCGCCTCGGCGGACCGCAAGGCGCCCTTTGCGCCAGGTCGTGCGATCGCGGTGCACGTGACACGGAGGAAGGCGAGATGAGTATTTTCCCCGAAGGCGATCGACCCAAGCGCGCGGTTCTCTGGATCTCCGAGAATCTCAAGGAGGATCCTCCCCGCCCGATGATGAAGCTCGTTCATCAGGCGATCGCGCTATTCGACCTGACGCCGAAGGAGAGCGAGGAGCTGATCCAGTTCTATCGGTCGGCAGAACGGGCGAGCGACTAGGCTCACCCGGCGACGTAACAGATTTCCAACCGATTCCCGCACGGGTCGTCGAAGAACGTGGCGTAGCTGTCAGCGCGAACGAAGCCCACCGCGGGCAGCAGCTTGGAATAAAACGGCAAGGCCGCCTGCATGTCCGTGACCCGGATATCGACGTGCTGGAACGGGTTCCTATTCACGGCGCCACCTCCCTGGTCGGCTCTGCTCACCGAGGAAGAAAGTCGAGAACGGCCCGGTTGAACTCCTCGGGCTGTTCCATGTTGACCATGTGGCCGGCGCCCTCGAGAACGACCTTCCTCGCATCGGGCGCCTGCTCGTCGATCATTTCCACGATGCGGTGAATGTCCTCTATGTCGCGGCTGCCCAGGACGAGCAGCGTCGGCGCCGCCAGATCGCCGAGCCTCTCCATGGCCGTGGGTTCCGGCCACACCTCTCGTTGTGTCTCGGTCCAGAAGTGCTCGTTGTCGTAGGTGAGCTGCCGCAGCCTTTCGGCCAGCTCCGGATCCTCCATCGCGGCCTCGAGGTAAGGGCTGCTCAGCCAGGCATCCGTAGCCCCACGCGGGTTGCCCGCCTCGAGAGCCTTGATTGCTTCCTCCAGCCACGGCGCCATTTCGAATTGCCACCCGCTCAGGCCCGGGCCGGCGAGCACCAGATGATCCACCATCTCCGGATACTCCAGGGCAAAATCGACGCCGATCCTTCCGCCGAGCGAAAGACCGACGATGTGGGTCCGCTCGATCTCGAGATGCTCGAGCAGCGATTTCAGGTCGTCCCACGCGGCGTGCGGCGTCTCCGAGGTGCTGGATGCCCCCCAGCCTCGAACGTCGTAACGCACGGTCCTGTAGTGCCGCGCGAACAGGTCGAACTGGTCGTTCCACATCCCGTGGTGCGTACTGCCGCCGTGAATCAGCACCAGCGGGTAACCCTCGCCTCGGACCTCGTAGTACAGCTTGCCCTCGCCCTGAACCGGTGCGAAACCCTCGACGGCAGGGGCCGGCTCCCGATCGCCGCACGCGATCAGTAGCGTCAACAACAGGATCGGGATCGCTGCCGGCCAGCAGTTCTTGCGCAACGAAGCGTTACAGTCCGACGCTTTCATGGGTGTTCTCCCATTGGCGATAGTCGCTTGCGGGGTCGCCAATCCATTCTCTCACTTCCCTGGACCGTTGCCACGCTGGCGGTCCCGGGTCGGGGATCTCTACAATGCTCCGGCGACGGGATCCCAAGCGACCGCAATTCCAGGAGCTTGACCATGTACGATTTCCGGCAGTTCTACATCAACGGCCAGTGGGTCGACCCGGCCGTTGCCAACGACTTCGAGGTCGTCGACCCGGCCACCGAGGAGCGCATCGGCACGATTTCACTCGGCACGGACGACGATGTCGCCCGCGCCGTGGCGGCGGCCCGTGCGGCGTTCGACGCGTATTCCCGCACGACGCGCGAGGAGCGCCTGAGCCTGCTCGGGCGAATCCTCGAGGCCTACAACGACCACTACGAGGAGATCGCGACGGCTATCTCGGACGAGATGGGCGCACCGATCCGCTTTGCCAGGAAGGCCCAGGCCGCGATGGGACCGGCCCATCTTCAGGGCACGATCGATGCCCTGAAGCAGTTCGACTTCGAGAGCGACCACGGTACGACGCGAATCGTGCGCGAACCGATCGGCGTGTGCGGTCTGATCACACCGTGGAACTGGCCGATCAACCAGATTGTCTGTAAGGTCGGCCCGGCACTCGCCGCGGGCTGCACGATGGTGTTGAAGCCGAGCGAGGTCGCACCCCTCTCGGGCTATCTGTTCACACGCGTGCTCGACGAGGCCGGCGTGCCCCGCGGCGTCTACAACATGGTCAACGGAGACGGGCCGACGGTGGGGCAGGCGATCTGCTCGCACCCCGACGTCGCCATGGTCTCCTTCACGGGCTCCACGCGGGCCGGTGTCGAGGTCGCGCGCGCTGCCGCGTCCACGGTCAAGCGCGTGGCGCAGGAACTGGGTGGCAAGTCGGCCAACGTGATCCTCGACGACGCCGATCTCGGGAAAGTCGTCGCCCGCAGCGTGGCGAACTGTTTCGGCAACAGCGGGCAGTCCTGCGATGCACCGACACGCATGCTCGTGCCCGCGGATCGGCACAACGAGGCGGCCGAGATCGCCCGAGAGGTGGCAGCGAAGTCGGTGGTCGGCGATCCGAAGGCCGAGGGAACGAGACTGGGGCCGGTGGTGAGCCGGGCCCAGTTCGACAAGATCCGGCGCCTGATTCTCGCCGGCATCGAGGAAGGTGCCGAGTTGATCGCCGGCGGGGCGGGCAGGCCGAAGGGTCTGGAGAAGGGCTACTACGTCAGACCGACGGTATTCGCCAATGTTTCCAACGAGATGACGATCGCGCGCGAGGAGATCTTCGGGCCGGTTCTCGCGATTCTTCCATATAAGGACGAAGACGAGGCGATCCGCATCGCCAACGACACTCCGTACGGCTTGTCGGGCTACGTCTTTTCCGGCGATCTCGACCGGGCGCGTCGCGTCGCGTCCTTGATGAGGACCGGCCAGGTGCACGTCAACGGCGCTGCGCACGAGATCGCGGCGCCCTTCGGCGGCTACAAGCAGTCCGGAAACGGCCGCGAGTCGGGCGCCTTTGGCCTCGAGGAGTACCTGGAGACCAAGGCGATCCTCGGCTACTCGAATTGATCTACAATACTGGGATCAATCTGTCGGTCAGGAGAGGAAGCAATGATACGTGTTCTCGGTTCGTGGATCGTAGTCTGCTTGGTCGCGTTATCCGTCGCTGTTGCGGGCGACTGGCCGCACCTGCGCGGTCCCAACCTCGACGGCCGCGTCGCCGGGGCCGGCGCCCTGCAAGATGGGCAGTTCGGGCTCAAGCTGGCCTGGAAGGCGCCGCTGGGCCCGGGTTACTCGGGGGTGGCCATAGCCGACGGCCGCGCGGTGACCTTGTACTCGGACGGTGAGTCCGACTGGGCGGTCGCGCTCGACGTGAAGACGGGCAAGCAAGCCTGGCGCTATCGAATCGCCGAGGCCAACAAGGGACACGACGGCTCGGACGACGGGCCGTTGAGCACGCCGGTCATCAGCGACGGGGTGGTCTACGGACTCGGACCCAAGGGCCAGCTGTTCGCTGTTCGGGTCTCCGACGGTGAGAAGGTCTGGTCCAAGAGCCTCCAGCAGGACTTCGGCGCCGAGGTGCCGCACTTCGGCTTCACGACGACGCCGCTCGTCGAAGGCGACCTCCTGGTGGTGCAGACCGGCGGGGCAGAGGGGCGCGCGATCAGCGGCATCGACAAGAAGACTGGCGAGATGCGCTGGTCGCTCGGCGACGACAAGGTCGAATACCAGTCGCCGGCCTCGATGGAACTAGGGGGACGCCGGCAGATCGTGGCCATCAGCGGCAAGCAGATCCAGGGAATTCAACCGTCCACCGGCAAGGTTCTGTGGGAACACGCGCTGGATGAAAACGACTCCGTCGGGAGCGCCAACCCGACCCACGCAGGCGGCGATCGTCTTCTGCTGTTCGCCAGCGGCGCGGCGGTCGTCCTCCAGGTCGGTGCCACGGACGAAGGCTTCGAGGTGAAGGAGCTCTATCGTTCGGAGGAGCTCGGGAACACCTACGCCGTCCCGGTCTACCACGATGGCCACCTCTACGGTTTCAAGGGCCAGTTCCTGACTTGCGTCAACGCCGAGACGGGAGAGCGAGTGTGGAAGTCACGCCCGCCCGGAGGACGCGGCTTGATCCTGGTCGATTGGCACCTGGTCGTGTTCGGCGCCGAGGGCAACGTCGTCGTCGCCGAGGCGACGCCGGAGGGTTACCGCGAGAAGACGAGACTCCAGGCGCTGGACGGAAGCGGCTACACCTGGCCGAGCTTCGCGGACGGACAGATTTTCGTTCGCAACCTCAAGGAGATGGCATCCGTGTCCGTGGTCGCGGGATCGGCTGCATCCATCGCGTCGGCCGGACCCGGATCCGGAGCAGGAGCCTTCTCGGCGACCGAGTTCGGCAAGTTCGTACGGCAGGTCGAGACCGCGGAAGGCAAGGCCGCAATGCTCGACGAGTTTATGAATCGCAACGAGCAGTTTCCCCTGGTCGAGGGCGCTTACGCCCACTTCGTCTATCGGGGCGACGTCGAGGAGATCGCGATCACGGGGACGATGATCGAGACGGGCAATCCCGAGCCGATGGAGCGGATCGCGGGAACCGACTTCTACTACAGGACCTACGAGCTCGAACCGGGTGGGCGCTGGGAGTACCAGTTCAACCGCAACTTCGACGAACGAATCACCGATCCCCTCAACCCGCGAACCACCCCGGGGCGCTTCGGCGATCAGAAGCTGTCCGTGATCATGACGGCGGGATACGAAGAACCGGCCTACCTGGCCGAGCCCAGCGGCGGTGAGCGCGGCACGCTGGAGACTTTCACGTTCAAGAGCGAGTCGCTCGGAAACGAGCGCGAGGTCTCCGTCTACCTTCCTGCCCGCTATCAGGGCAGCGGCCGGGCCTATCCGTTATTGATCGTTCACCAGGGAAAGGACTGGCTCGAGAGAGGCCTGATGGCCAACAGCCTGGACAATTTGATCGGTGACCGCGTGGCTCCGGTCGTCGTGGCCTTCGTCCAACCGATCGGAGAGTGGTGGCTCGAGGCCGGAGGAACCGGTACCGAAGAGTACGTGAAGATGCTCGCCGAGGAATTCGTCCCTTACTTGGAGGGCAAGTATCGATTGAGCGGCGAGGCCGGTTCGCGCGCCCTGATGGGCACCGGGTATTTCGGCGTGACCGCCGCCTATGGCGCCTTCAAGTATTCCGACGTCTTCGGCGGCGTCGCGCTGCAGAGCGTCGCATTGGGGTTGGGGACGGACGGCGCGTTGATGGAGCAGATCCGTGGCGAGGACGACGGCATAACGGTCTATCTAGACTGGAATCGCTACGAGCTTCGCCGGATAGACTCGGACGTCGACTTCCATCAGGACAACCTGACACTGGCGCTGGCGTTGGAGGAGAACGGCCACGAGTTCGCCGGAGGCGAAGTGCTCGACAGCTATGGCTGGGGGGGCTGGCGGACACGCACCGACAAGATCCTGGAGACGCTGTTCCCCGCTGAGTGAGTGCAGGATCAACCGCCCTCCGGGTTCAGGTGGTGCCGGCGCGCTCGAGGGCGGCCAGGAAGTCCTCGCGTCGCGTGAACTTGACGCGCGGCCGTCCGAGCGGCTTGCCCTTTTCGATCTCGATCGCGTCGAGCTTCAGCCAGTCCGGGTAGCCGATGTAGGGCACGTCACGCCGGCGAAGATACTGCTCGACGGCGTTGCGGCTCTTGCCCGAGGCCGGGTCGTCGTCGGAGAGGAAACGGTCGGCTCGCAGGTCCTCCAGCATGCAGTCGACCGTTTCCGCCGCATCCGGCTTGTTGGTGCCGATCACACCCGAGGGGCCGCGTTTGATCCAGCCGCTGGCGTAGAGACCGTGCAACGCAGCGGGAATCGACGGATCGACGATGCGTCCTTTTTCGTTGGGCAGCACACCACGCTTGTCGTCGAACGGTAGGTCGGCCAGGGGCACGCCGCGGTAACCGACCGAGCGGAAGATCAGACCGCTCTCCAGAAGCTCGGTCTGGTTCGTAGCCTCGGGCCGCAAGTCTCCCCAGTCGCTCTCCACGAGCCGGTTGCGGACCACACGAACGGCCTTCACCTTGTTCCGTTCGTCCCCGAGGATCTCGACCGGCGAGACGAGGAAGCGTAGACGCAGTTTGCGCGACATCTCGGGCTGCCGGCGTCCGACAAGACTCTGCAGGATCTCCACCTTTCTCCGCGTGGCCTTGTCGCCCGAGCTCTCCAGCGCCTTGCGGCTGAGCTCGTCGAGCTCGACCTCCTCGGCCAGCGTCGTCGTTTCGGTGTCGGCCAGCTCGCCCAGCTCCTTGACCTCGGGGTTGGTGAACTTGGCCTGAGCCGGTCCGCGCCGGCCGAGCAGGTAGACCTCGCGGATGCGGCTCGTCTCGAGGGCCTCCAGCGCGTAATCCGCGATGTCGGTCTTCTTCAGCTCGTCCACCGTCCGGCAGAGGATTCGGGCGACGTCGACCGCGACGTTGCCGATGCCGACTACGGCTGCTCGCTCGCAGCTCAGATCGAACTCCAGGTTCGAGAATTCGGGGTGACCGTTGTACCAGGCCACGAAGTCGGTCGCGGGGTGGCTGCCGTCGAGGTCCTCGCCGGTGATGCCCAGCCTGCGATCGGTCTGAGCGCCGGTCGCGAAGACGATCTGGTGGTAGTGCCGGCTCAACTCGGTGAGCGAGATGTCGCGGCCGTAGTCGACGTTGCCGAAGAAACGAAACTCCGGCCGCATCGCTAGCTTGTGATAGACGGCAGTGACCTTTTTGATCTTCTGGTGGTCCGGCGCCACGCCGTACCGGACCAGCCCGAACGGCGTCGGCAGGCGATCGTACATGTCGATCTCGACCTCGAGCTCGTCTTTCTGCAACAGATGCTGCACGGTGTAGAAGCCGGCCGGCCCCGAGCCGATCACGGCGACTCTCAGCGGGCGATCCTTCGTTCCGGGTCTGGACATCGGTAACTCCTCGGTGCGCCGAGCGACCTCCCACGACCTGTCTGCGCTCTCTATGCGCATTATAGCGGGCCTGATGACCGACCTGGACGGTCAGGGTCCGGCCGAGATTTGCCCGCCGCCTCCTCGGCACTTATGTTCTCGGAGGGATCGGCGAGACGAGCCCGGACCAATTTCAGGGGTGAGCATCCGATCCCGCTGGAGGACTCAGCGATGACGACACCAACGATGGCGGAAAAGGGCCGAATGGTGGTGGCACGTTTCCTGGATGGGAAGGTGCTCAAGGGGACGATCCACGACTTCGCTCCGAACAAAGAAGAGTTGCACCTCTACAAAGAGGGAGACGAGCGCTCTCCGGCCGTTGCCGTGCGCACCGAATCCTTGAAGGCACTGTTCTTCGTGAAGAGCTTCGTGGGAAACAAGCAACACCAGGCCGACAACTCGTTCGAATCGGCCAGTGGTCAAGGGCGAAAGATACGGGTGCGGTTCCTCGACGGCGAAGAGATGGCCGGCTTCACGATGGGCTACAGTCCTCAGAAGCAGGGTTTCTTCCTGATTCCGACAGATTCCGACTGCAACAACGCTCGGGTCTACGTTTTCAACTCTTCCGTCGCCGAGGTGGAATGGGTCTGAATTTCGCCATCGTCGGTAGATCTGTCCGCCTCCGCTCTCGCGCACACGATCCGACTCACTCGCCGAGAATGTAGCGGTCGAACCAGGCGTGGTCCCACTCCATCTTGGCCTTCTGGTGCTCGTACTTCTCGAGGCCGTGCGGCTCGTCGGGGTAAACGATCAGCTCGGCCGGGACCTTCAGGTAGAACTTCAGCGCACGATGTAAGGTGCGCGCATGCTCCAGTGGCACGCGCGCGTCTCCTCCGCCGACGTGGATCAACGTCGGCGTACGGGCGCTTCCCAGGCCGTACAACGGCGAGCCGTCCACGAAAGGTCCGGGTCCGTCCCACGGGTAGCGGCCGTCCATGAAGTTGATCACGTGGCCCGGTGTGTCCTCGATGGCCCACTGCAACACCTGGTCGATGACGCCCGCGCCGCTGCTCGCGGCCTTGAACCGGTTCGTGACGGCGATCAGGCAGTTCGTTAGAAAGCCACCGTTGCTCCAGCCCATCACACCCAGTCGTTCGGGGTCGGCGATGCCTCTTTCGATCATCGCGTCGACGCCCGAGAGGATGTCCTTGACGTCCACGTCGTTCTCGCGGCCGATCAGCTCCACCAGGAAGTCGTCGCCGTAGCCCGTCGATCCACGGTAGTTGGGGCTGAGCAGGGCGTAACCCCTGGCGGCGAGCGCCGTGCGACCGTACTGGCGGAAGCGAAAGCGGTACAGCGTTGCCGCCGTCGGTCCGCCGTGGATGTGCACGATCAGCGGCAACGGGCCGTCGTCCGGGTCGTAATCCGGGGGAAGCTCGAGAACGCCCTCGATCTCCCGGCCGCCGTCTCCTTTCCACTGCACCAGTGAGATGCGGGGCAGCTTCCAGCTGTCCACCTGGGGATTGATCTTCGTCATTCGCTCGGTCACGCCCTCCGTGTTCACGAGATAGATGTCGGGGGGATCCGTCGGCGTGCTGGTGATCACCGCGAGCGTGTCGCTGCCGGCGGCGAAGCTGTACCCGTCGATCGTGACGTCACCGGGAGTGATCGTGATGGTTGGGCCCTGCTTCCCGCCACGCAGGTCGGTGAAGGCGTAAATGCGTGAACGAGCGTGCTCGTGCCCCACGAAGGACAGGTTTCGGCTGGCCGGCTTCCACGCGAGAGAGCCGCCCATGACCGTCACGATCTCGGGACGCTCGAGCTCACGAGGCCGCGGCAGCTCGCCTGCGGTCCACTCGGCGACGTAGACGCGGGAGGGATAGCCGTCGAACGATACGGAAAAGGCGAGTGCTTGCCCGTCGTCGGACCAGGTGCTTTCGTTGAGCCAACCGAACGGCGAAGGATGATCCTCCCGCCAACCGTCGGGGGTCAGGGTCTCGACCGTCTTCGTCACCGCGTCGTAGATGTCGACGCGGGACCAACCCTCGTTGTGAATCAGCTCTTCGTCGGGTGTCGTCAGCATGGCGATCCGGTGTTCGTCGGGAGAGACGCTGAGCTGGCCGATGACCCGGCGTTCGTCGACCAGTTTCTCCGCGCGCCAGCTCTCGAGATCGAGTTTCCACAGCTCGGAGAACTCGGTCACGCCGTGACCGTACTCGAGCCCGTCGTACCGCCTGCGTAGCTCCTCCCACTCGGGGTCTATCTTTTCGACGCCCACGGTGTAGTAGAGGGTCTTGCCGTCGCGGGACAGATCGAACAGACCGATGCCGTCTTCCACGCGCGTGACCGCCTGCGGCTCGCCGCCGTCGGGTGAGATCCTCCAGACCTGGTTCTTTCCGTCGAGCGGGGGCTTCTCTTCGCCTGCCCGTTCGACGCCGGAGGTGAGGTAGACGAAGCGGCCGTCGGCGCTCCAGACGGGATGCTGATCCTTCGAGGGATCGAAGGTCAGGCGGCGTCTCTCCTGCGTCGCGACGTCGACGACCCAGAGGTCCCGATTGCGTTTGGCATCCGCCTCCTCCCAGCGCTCCTCGGTGTAAGCCACGTGTTTGCCGTCGGGGGAGAGGGCGACCTCGCGGACCCAGGCCAGCGTGAAGTAGTCCTCGATCCGGATCTCGTGTTCGCGTTGCGCCGCGACCGCCGTGGCCGACGCGGCGAGGATCCCACCCATGAACCACACCCGGATCACTGCAGATCTCCTTGACTTCATTTTCTTCGAGCCTCCGGTTTCTCGGTGATAAGACTGACTAGCAGCGGTTTGGTCTTTGCGCCGCGGTCGGGTGGTTCGACAGCGTCCAAAATGTGACCCGATGTCAGCGAGCCCCAGTTGCTTGGGTACTTCCCAACCGAGTCTACCCCGATCCGTACCGACCATGGGATACCGCAACGGGCGCGGATGACTTCTTGATCCAACCGGCGTATAAAAAGGGACAGCAGGCTCCCGTTCGACCCCAGGATTCCGAGCGGTCCTGCACACACGACGGAAGGACTGAGAGATGGCGCGTTTCCTTCATCTCGTCCTGTGCTTGTTGTCGATTCTGATCTTCGCAGCCGCCTTTCAACCCGCTCGCGCGAGTTGCGGAACCGGTGTCGGGGATTTCCGGTCCGGCTATTACAGCCCCGTCCAGACCACCGGCGGCTACTTTCAGTTTTACCCGTACGCGACCGTGACTCTCGACATCGCCGGCAGCTTCTGGGCCCTGGGACGTGGCGATCCCGCGCTCGATCGGGGTGTCGACAACGGTGGCTATGCCACACTCGGCGGACCGTATCCCTTCTATGGATACAACAGCTGGGTCTACATCTATCCCTATTTCCTGACTCGCCTCGATGGGTCCTGGTCCAACCCCGAGATCGACGGCTGCATCGACGACGAGACGAGTCCCGAGTGCATGGCCGTCGTCCTAAGCGACCAGGACCTGGGCCAAGGCTACTTCGCCCTGCTCAGCGCCGAGGCGGACGCCCAGGGCGATTTCTCGTTCGACCAGCCGATCCCACCCGGCGAGTTCAGGGCGCCGATCCTCATGGCCCCGATACCCGCGCCCTCGGTCGCCGGCACGTCGTCCGTCGGCGGTGTGTTGAATGTGGACGTCGATCTCGCCGACGTTCCTGACGAGGCGCTCTATCTAGACGCGCCGAACTGCGACAGCGGCGTGATCCTCGGCTACCGGATCCACCAGCAGACCGCGGCGGCGGGTCAGCCCGCCCCGGTCGATCGAACGCGGGACGACGGTGACCCGACGACCGGGTGGGAGGTGGCCATCGGCGGAGAGCTCGTCCAGGGCGATCCGTTGCCGCTGGGCGTGCCAGCCCTGATTCGGGCGTCGGATTGCACCGATCAGGGCCGGCTGTACCTGGCCGCGACGCTTGTTTTCGACAGCGGATTTGAGTTGGACCACGTCTCGGCCAACGGTCCGACTGTCGAGTGCGGTACCTGCGTCGACGTCGATGTGGACCTGGATGGGTTCGGCGTGGGCGCCTGCGCTCCGCGTTTGCTGTTCGATTGTGACGACGACAACGCCCAGGTGTCTCCCGGAGCGCCGCAGATCTGCGATGGCCTGAACAACGATTGCACCCACCCCAACTGGCCCGACCTCGCGTTTACCAGCGAGGTGGACATCGACGGCGACGGTCTGAGCGAATGCCAGGGCGATAACTGCCCCAACGACTTCGACAACGACATTGACGGCGACGGCTTCTGCGGCGACGTCGACGTCTGCCCCGAGCTGTTCAACCCGGACCAGACCGACACGGACGGCGACGAGCTGGGCGATCCGTGCGACACCTGTCCGCTGGACCCCGACAACAACATCGACGGCGACCCGTTTTGCGGCGACGTCGACAACTGTCCCGCGGTCGCCAATCCCGACCAGTCCGACCTGGACGGCGATTTGATCGGTGACGTGTGTGACGATTGCCCGAACGATCCGGACAACGACGTCGACCGCGACAACATCTGCGGCGACGTCGATCCTTGCCCCCTCGATCGCTTCAACGATGCCGACGACGACGGGATCTGCGGCGACGTCGATCCGTGCCCCGTCGATCCAGCGAACGACGGCGACAGAGACGGTTTCTGCTCCGACGTGGACAACTGCCCGGTCGACACCAACGCGGGGCGGGAGGATGCTGACGGGGACGCCTTGGGCGACGCATGCGACGCGTTCGAAAGAGTGACGGTCATCGAGTACATCGACGATCCGACTTCCGTCACCGCCGTAGATCTGGACGGGGACGGCGACCAGGATGTGGTGGCGACGGACGGCAACACCGACGCCAACGAGTACCTGGCCTGGTACGAGAACTCGGTCGGCGACGGTTCGGCGTGGACGCGCCACTCGATCGACGGCGGCACCTTCTTCCGGCATGTGACGGAAGGCGATCTGGACAACGACGGGGAGATCGACCTAGTCGTCGCAAGGGGCTCGGGAGTCAGCTGGTACCAGAACGTGCTCGGCGATGGAACCCAGTGGCTCGAGACCACGGTTTCCCAGGGCTTTCCGGCGTCGATCGTAGTCTCCGACGTAGACGGCGACGGTGACCGGGACGTGGTCACCGCGGCCAACGGCGACGTCGCCTGGCACGAGAACGCGATCGGAGACGGATCCGCCTGGGCCCGCCACCCCATCGGCGATCTGTTCCTGGCCCGATCCGTCTCCGCTGCGGATGCCGACGGCGACGGGGATCAGGACGTTTTCGCCGCGGCGGGAAGCATCTTCGGAGGCCCGAACGACCTGGTGATGTACCGCAACGTGGCCGGCGACGGATCCGCCTGGGTAGCGAGCACGGTCTTCACCTCCTCGAACTTCGACGTGGTCGCCACCGCCGACGTGGACGGCGACGGCGATATGGATCTGTTTTCGTCGACCTTTCGCGACATCAGCAAGATCCTGTGGCACGAGAACACCCAGGGCGACGGGTCGGACTGGGTCGAACGGGTTATCACTGCGGGAGCGTTCAGCTACGATTCACTCTTTCCCGTTGACCTCGACGGCGATCACGACGTCGATCTGATCTCCGGTGACACCTTTCCGGACCTGATCTCCTGGCACGAGAACCGGGTCGGCGAAGGCATGGAGTGGAAGGCTCGAACGATCACGGAATACGACCCGTTGTACCCGCGGGTTTCCGGATCGGATCTCGACGGCGACGGCGACGCGGACGTGATCGCCACGTTCCAGGTTTTCGCCGACAGGATCGAATGGCACGAGAACATCGGCCTGCCATCGGGCGGGGACAACACGCCTCCGACCCTTCTGGTCCAACTGTCATCGGCGACGCTGTGGCCTCCCAACCACAGGATGGTCAACGTTCACGCTGCGGTCGCCGCCGAAGATGACTGCGGATCGACAACGGTGATCCTCGAGTCGATCATCAGCAACGAGCCGGATGACACCCCTGACGCCGGCGACGGCAATACCGTGAACGACATTCGGGATGCCGAGTTCGGGACCGCCGACTTCGACTTCCGACTGCGGGCGGAGCGGGCCGGTTCCGGATTTGGCAGAACGTACACGGTGGCCTACACCGCGACGGATTGTTCGGGAAACAGCACGACCGAGTCCCCGCAGGTCTCTGTCCCGCACGACGCGAACGGGTCGGTCGAAGAAGTCATGATCTCTGTGACGGACGAGGGATCGGGCTCGGTCATATCCTGGAACGCGGTGGACGGGGCCGAATCGTACAGCGTGATCCGGGGCCGAATCGCCAATCTACGGGAGAGCGTCGATGCCATCGAGCTCGGGCCCGTCAGCTGCGTCTTGGGGCGGACCAGCGCGACCGGCACGCTGGGATTCGAGGACGTCGAGTTGCCGGGCCAGGGTGAGACTTTCTTTTACCTGGTGGGTTATCGCGCGGACCACTTCAGCGCCTACGGCACGGTGAGCGCGGCCAAACCGAGGATTCCCTCAGCCGGCGACTGCCAGTAGCGGTTCGGCAGTTATGCGACGCACCCGGCCCTGGTGTCGGTGTTCAGGGAATGTCGCAGCTGCCGCTGAAGCAGATGTAACCTGGGATGCAAACTAGACCGCAGGCGCCGCAGTTGTTGCGGTCGAACAGCGTATTGACCTCACAGCCGTTGGCCTGGTCGCCGTCACAGTCAGACCAGTCAGCGTCGCAGTTCCCAATTTGGCAGGTCCCGTTGAAACACACCGGAGATGCGTGGGGTACGTCGCAGGAGAGCTCGCTGCCCGGGCCGTCGATGATGCCGTCACAGTCGTTGTCGACACCGTCGCAGACTTCAGGCGGGTTCGGCACGCAAGCCACCGCCACCGCGTAGAAGAACAGGTCTCCGGCAGGTGGCAAATCGATCCAACTGAATTCGGTCGTCTCGGCGATCCGGTTATTCTCGTGTGTCAAGCCTTGCGGCGCGTCCGAGCGGAAGATCTGAAATGGAGGCGCAGCGCCGGTCCAGTCGAGCGTGACCTCCGTGGTTGATGGTCCCGCGGATATCGACATGTTGATGCCGTCCGGCGCGCCGGGCGTCGCGCCGATCGAGTATGCAACGACCGCGCTCAGAAGCGTTATCCGTGGAGCAGTGACTCCGACGCGGCCCGATGTCGACAACATTCCGCCCAACATCGGAGCCTCCGAATCCGGTGAAACCGCTATCTGGGTTATACGTTGCTCGGGGCGATCTGGCAGCTTTCCGGCTCCAAGGCCCCGGGGCACGTCTAAAAAGGTGCAGGAACACTCCGGTTCGTCTTCCCGAGTGGTTCCCGATGATGCCTCGCGGCTCAGCGCGTCCGCGGCGGCGATCCGGTCCAAATGTTAGTGATCGAGGCCCTCTGCTAGGCGAGTGCTAGTCTGCTGCGATGCCACGCCCTTCCGAGCACGACACGAAGGCACGGCCAGGCTACCTCGAGGTTCTCCGGGAGTGCCCGGACTACCGGCTCCTGTTTTCGGCGCGCGTGATCAGCCTGCTGGGCGACTGGTTCTCGATGCTGGCCACCCTGGCGCTGCTGCGGGAGGTCGTCGGTTCGAGCCCGGCGGCGATCAGCGGGATGCTCATCCTGCGCCTGCTCCCGTTCTTTCTCGCGGGTCCGCTGGCCGGCGTCGTGGCCGACCGGTTCAGTCGCAAGTGGATCATGGTTCTCAGCGATGTCGCCCGCGTGGTCCTGGTACTGGCTCTGCTCGGCGCGCCCCTGACTCCCTGGCCCATTCCCGCAACCTACACCCTGATCACTCTTCAGGTCGTCGCGGCTGCGTTCTTCGAACCCGCTCGCACAGCCGCGCTTCCACAGCTGGTTCCCGACCGGTATCTCTCGGCGGCCAACGCGCTGGGCGCCGTCGCGTGGTCGATGATGTTCACGCTCGGCGCCGCTCTCGGAGGGGTCGTCACCGATCTCTTCGGCTGGGAGGCGGCACTGGTCATCGACGCGCTGACCTACGTCGTCTCGGCGATTCTCGTCTGGCGTATCCGACTGCCGCGACGCGCCTCGCGAGGTAGTGGGGCCGTGGACTGGCAGACGCTGACCGGCGTCCGAGACCTTCGCGAGGGTATCCGTTTCATCGCTCGCCGGCTCGACGTCGCCACCGTGCTGTTTCTCAAGAGCGGCTGGGGTCTGGCGGGAGCCGTGACGTTGTTCCTCACGGTCTTCGGTGAGAGGGACTACGCGCTGGGAGGTCGACCCGACCTCGGCGTCGCTCTGCTCTACGTGGCCAGGGCAGTGGGGACGGGCATCGGTCCGGTGCTGTCGCGGAGAATCCTTCCCGACGAGTCGGCGTCGACGATGAGACGCTTGCTTACGTTTGCGTTGCTGTGGCCGGCTGTCTGGTACTTCGTTTTCGCCGGCGTACACCGTTGGGCTCTCGCCGCGGGGGCGGTGATCCTGGCGCACTTCGGTGGCAGCATCGTCTGGGTCTACAGCACCGTGCTGCTGCAGCGCATGGTGCCCGACGAGTTCCGCGGTCGCGTGATGGCGGCCGACCTGGGTCTGGCGACGTTGACCATCTCGGTGAGTTTGTGGGTCTACGGTGGCCTGGCCGAGGCGCCCGGCGCGGATTTGCGCCTACTGGTGCGCGCGCTCTGTCTGTCGCTGGTGTTGCCGGCGGCCGTATGGTGGCTCGCCGCCGGTCGCTGGCCGGTGGACTCGCGATCGTGACTCGACAAGGAGAGCTTCGCCGCGGCCGCCATCTGTGGCAAACTCACGACCTTCGGGACAAATCACGCCGGACGGATCGAACTTCGCACCACCGCGTCGCTGCGGCTCCGGCATGGGGAGGGGGGAAATGAAACCCATCAGGTCGATCGTAACGCTACTGCTACTTCTGTGTCTGTCGGTTTCGTTCGCGCTGGCGAAGAAGGACAAGAAGGAGGACGAGGCCGACGAGCCGGGCATGAATGAAGCGACCTTCAAGGGTCTCGAGCTTCGGGGGATCGGCCCCGCGCTGATGTCGGGCCGCATCTCGGATATCGCGATCGACCCTCGGGACCAGAGCACGTGGTACGTCGCGGTCGGAAGCGGCAACCTGTGGAAGACGACCAACGCCGGAACAAGCTGGAAGCCGATCTTCGACGACAAGGGCTCCTATTCGATCGGTTGCGTGACGGTCGATCCGAACCACCCGGAGTTGGTCTGGCTCGGCACGGGCGAGAACGTCGGTGGTCGCCATGTGGGCTTCGGTGACGGGGTATACAAGAGCTTGGACGGGGGCGATAGCTGGATCCACGTGGGGCTCGAGAAGTCCGAGCACATTGCCAAGATTCTCGTCGACCCGCGCGATTCGAACGTCGTGTACGTTGCTTCGCAGGGGCCGCTGTGGTCCGCCGGAGGGGAGCGCGGTCTGTACAAGACCAACGATGGCGGCACGAGCTGGGAGCTCATCCTCTCCGACGGCGAGTACACCGGCGTCACCGACCTGTTGATGGACCCGCGCAACCCCGACGTGCTCTATGCCGCGACCCACCAGCGGTATCGCAACGTGGCGGCGCTGGTCAACGGTGGCCCGGAGTCGGGTATCCACAAATCGACGAACGGCGGGAAGAGCTGGCGCAAGCTGGAGAACGGTCTGCCCAAGGAGGACATGGGCAAGATCGGGCTGGCCATCTCGCCGCAGAATCCGGACGTGGTCTACGCCACGATCGAGCTTGCGCACCGCAAGGGCGGTGTGTATCGCTCCGCCAACGGCGGCGGTTCGTGGGAAAAGCGCGACGACTACATGTCGGGCGGTACGGGGCCGCACTACTACCAGGAGCTCTTCGCCAGTCCTCACAAATTCGATCGCATCTATCACATGGACGTCCGGCTACACGTTTCGGACGACGGCGGGAAGAACTGGACCAACATCGAAGGGAAGTTCAAGCACGTCGACAACCACGCTCTGGCCTTCGACCCGAACGACACCGACTACCTGTTGGCAGGTTGCGACGGCGGCCTCTACCAGAGCTGGGATCTGGGCAAGACGTGGAAGTTCGTGGCCAACCTTCCCGTGACGCAGTTTTACAAGGTGGCAGTCGACTACGACGAGCCGTTTTACAATATCTATGGCGGGACGCAGGACAACAACACCCAGGGCGGACCGTCACGTACGGACAGCGTGCAGGGGATCCGAAACAGTGACTGGTTCATCACGATGTTCGGCGACGGACATCAGCCGGCCGCGGATCCATCCAACCCGGACATCGTTTACGCGGAAATGCAGCAGGGCAGGCTGGTTCGCTTCGACCGAAAGACGGGCGAGCTGGTCTTCATCCAGCCGCAGCCGGGCAAGGGTGAGCCGTCGGAACGCTTCAACTGGGACGCGCCGATCCTGATCAGCCCTCACGATCCGGCGCGGCTGTTTTACGCGAGCCAGCGCGTCTGGCGCAGTGACGATCGGGGTGACAGCTGGCGCGCGATCAGTGGAGATCTTTCCCGGGGCAAGGATCGCCTCACCTTGCCAATGATGGGGCGTGTGTGGAGCTTCGACGCGGTCTGGGATCTGATGGCCATGTCGAAGTACGGCACGATCACGTCGCTGGCCCAGTCTCCGATGGAGGGGGAGCTGATCTACGCCGGCACCGACGATGGTCTGATTCAGGTCACCGAAGACGGCGGTGCGACCTGGCGGCAGATCGACAGCCTTCCGGGCGTTCCCGAGCACTTTTTCGTCAACGACATCAAGGCCGACCTCCACGACGTGAACACAGTCTACGTCGCGGTCGACGATCACAAGAGCGGCGACTTCTCGCCATACCTGCTGAAGAGCACCGATCGGGGCCGGACCTGGACGAGCATCGCGAGCGATCTTCCGGAACGGCACATCGTGTGGCGCCTGGTTCAAGATCACGTCGACCCGGATCTCCTGTTCCTGGGCACCGAGTTCGGCGTCTTCTTCACGGTGGACGGCGGCGGGCACTGGGTGAAGCTCTCGGGTGGCGCGCCCAACATCCCCTTCCGCGACCTCGTCATCCAGAAGCGCGAGAACGATCTCGTCGGTGCGACTTTCGGCCGAGGTTTCTACGTTCTAGACGACTACTCGGCTTTGCGCGAGGTGTCGGAGCAGGGGCTCGAGCAGGAGGTGGAGCTGTTCTCGGTCCGGAAGGCCTGGTGGTACATCCCGCGCCGCTCGCTCGGCGGAAAGGAGAAGGCGAGCCAGGGCACGGCCTTCTTTGCCGCGCCGAATCCTCCCTTTGGAGCCGTCTTCACTTACTACCTGCGCGACGAGATCCAGACGCGCAAAAAGGCACGGCGCGAGGAGGAGAAAGAGATCGAGAAAGAGGGCGGTGACACGCCGTACCCCGGCTGGGCGGAGCTTCGTAAGGAGGCGCGGGAGGAAGATCCGGCAATCGTGTTGACCGTGCGAGACGCACAGGGCGAGGTGGTTCGCCGGCTCAGCGGCCCGGTCTCGGCGGGCTTCCACCGTGTGGCCTGGGATCTTCGTTATCCTTCGCTCGCCCCGTGGAGTCCGAGCGACGACGACGACGATGACGATGACGCTAGTGGGATCCTGGTCGTTCCCGGGACCTACACGGTGAGCCTGGCCAAGCGTGTGGGCGGGGTGTTCACCGAACTCAACAAGAGTCATTCGTTCGAGGTCGTCCCGATGCGCACGGGGACGCTTCCGGGATCGTCCCCGGAGAAACTGGTCGCCTTTCTGAAGCACCTGGCCGAAGTACAACGCGAGGTGCAGGGGGCGAGCTCCGCGATCAACGAGACGGCGAAGCGTCTCGGGGCGATCAAGGAGGCGCTGATGCGCTCGACCGTTGGCGACGTGAGCCTCGACGAGGACGCGCGGGAGCTGGAGCTGCGGCTCGACGGCCTTCGGCTGACGCTCCGGGGTAGTAGCCAACGTCGCATGAAAGGCGACCCCGGCCCGGTATCGATCTCCCAGCGCTTGCAGGTCGCATCGATGGGGACCCGGATGTCGACCTATGGCCCCACGCCGACGCACCGCGCCAGCGTCGAAATCGCGGAGGAGGAGTTCGCCGGCCTCCGAAAAGAGCTGGAGCAGTTGATCGACGTCGATCTTCCCCAGCTCGAGAAAAAGCTCGACGCCGCCGGTGTCCCTTGGACCCCCGGCAGGAGTGTGCCCTAGGACCCCTGTGTAGGAGACAAGCCCGTCTCGGAGGAGGAGGTAACGATGGTTGGCTTTTCGGCTCTCTGGCTTCCGATTGTTCTGTCCGCGGTGATCGTTTTCATCGCCAGCGCGGTCATCCACATGGCGCTGCGGTACCACTGGAGCGACTACAGCGCTCTGCCCGGCGAGGACAACCTGATGGAGGCGATGCGCAAGGAGGGCGTCAGCCCGGGCAATTACCACATGCCCCATGCGGGGAGCATGGCCAAGTTGCGGTCCCCGGAAGTCGTCGAGAAGTTCACCAAGGGTCCGGTCGGTTTCGTCACGATCATACCGAGCGGTCCGCCGGCGATGGGCAAGCAGCTCGTTCAGTGGTTTGTCTTCGTCTTGGTCATCGGTGTCGTGGTCGCCTACCTCACTGGACGGACTTTGGGTCCTGGCGCCGATTACCTCCACGTTTTCCGCGTCGCCGGTACGGTCGCCTTCCTCGGATTCGCGGGGGCCGAGCCCGTCAACTCGATCTGGAAGGGCCAGAATTGGAGCACGTCGCTGAAGAACTTATTCGACGGGCTCGTCTACGCGTTGCTCACCGGCGGAGTCTTCGGCTGGCTCTGGCCCTGATACTCAAACAACAGAGAAGCCAGTCTTGGCCCTGCCGGTCCGCTTTGAAGTAATCTAGCAGGACTACCGACTCCAATTCTCCGGGGGATACATCGGTGCCGCTAGAGCCGGGAGCGACTCTCGGGCGCTACCGCCTGATCGAAAAGATCGGGGAGGGCGGGATGGGAGTCGTGTGGAAGGCCGAGGATCCGACACTCGGACGCGAGATCGCGATCAAGGTAATCTCGGAGCGGGTCGAGGATCCACGGAGGATTGATCGGCTCCGCAACGAAGCGCGTTCCCTGGCGACGCTCAGTCACCCGAACATCGTGACTCTTCACTCCATCGAGGAGGCGGAGGGTGTGACCTTTCTTACGATGGAGTTTGTGCGTGGGATGCCGCTGGGCAAGCTGATCCCCAGCGGCGGAATGGCACCCGCTCGATTCTTCGAGCTCGCGATCCCGCTCGTCGCGGCGATCAGCTCGGCGCATCGTGCCGGCGTGATCCACCGAGATCTGAAGCCCGACAACGTGGTCGTCGGCGTCGATTCGATGCTCAAGGTGCTCGACTTCGGCCTGGCGAAGCTGCGCTTGACGGGCGGCGATCTGGAGGACACGACCCGGACGGTGTCCACGGCCAATCGGATCGTGGGTACGGTTGCCTACATGGCGCCGGAGCAGATCGAAGGCGGCAACGTCGATCCACGAAGCGACGTCTTCGCGCTCGGTGTGATGCTGTGGGAGATGTTGACCGGGCAGCATCCATTTGGCGGTGGAACCAGGTCCGAAGTGGTCGCCTCGATCCTCGGTCACACACCGCGCGACGTGACCGACGTTGCAGAGGGTTTGCCTTGCCGTTTGGGAATAGTCATCGGCGGTTGTCTGGAGAAAGATCCCGGGCGCCGACCGCACTCGAGCACCGAGCTTCGCGACGAGCTGGAGATTCTTCGCGACGAGCAGGTAACTCTGATCGAGGAGCCGACGCCTTCGATCGCCGTTCTTCCTTTCGTCGATATGAGCCAGAAACGGGACCAGGACTACTTCTGCGAGGGCATGGCCGAGGAGATCGTCATCGCGCTGGCAAAAATCGAGGGATTGCGCGTGGCGTCACGCCTTTCCGCGTTTCGATTCGATCCGGCTTCGGGCGACGTGCGCGTCATCGGTCGTCGACTGGGCGTGCGTACCGTTCTCGAGGGCAGCGTGCGCATGGCCGGAGGCCGCCTGCGCATCACCGCGCAACTGATCAATGTCGACGACGGCTACCAGCTCTGGTCCGAGCGCTACGACCGCAAAATGGAGGACGTCTTCGCGATTCAGGACGAGATTGCCCGCAAGATCGTGGAGGCACTGGAGATCGAGCTCAGTCCGCGCGAGCGGCAGGCCCTGGCCAAACCACCCGCCAAGAACGTGCGCGCATACGATTACTACCTCCGCGGCAGACAACTTCTCTACACCCAGGGCGAGCAGCAGTTGCGGCACGCTCTGGACATGTTCTCCAGTGCGGCTCAGCTGCAACCGAACTTCGCGCTGGCCTACTCGGGTATCGCAGACGCGCGCTCGTTCATGCGCGCGACCTGGGCCGAGTTCAGCGACGTGAATCTCGAGCTTGCCCGCGAGGCGGCGCACAAGGCCCTGGAGCTCGACCCGGAGCTCGCCGAGGCTCACGCTTCGCTGGGGCAGGCTTTCTCTCTCGGTGGGCAACACGCCGAAGCCGAGGTCGCATTCGAGAAGGCGATTCGCCTCGATCCCCGTTCGTTCGAGGCGCACTACTTCTACGCTCGCGAGTGCTTCATGCAAGGCGACTTCGACAGATCGTTGAGTCTGTTCGAGACGGCCTGGAAATTGAGACCCGAGGATTACCAGGTGCCGCTGCTCATGCTCCAGCTCTATCAGAGCCTGGGGCGCTCCGACGAGATCCCGAGCCTGGCCCGGCGAGGGGTGGCTCTGGCCCGGCGACATCTGGACGTGCACCCCGAGGACGCTCGCGCCTGGTACCTCGGGGTGAGCGCCCTGGCCCGACTCGGTGAATTCGACAGGGCGCGCGAATGGTTGGAGAGGGCGCTCGAGCTGGGTCGAAACGAATCGGTCGTGCTCTACAACGTCGCCTGCGCCTACTCGCATCTCGGCAATCACGAAGAGGCGCTCGACGCCCTCGAAAGGGCCGCCGAAATCGGCAAACCCTACCGAGGCTGGATCGAGCACGACAGCGACTTCGACCCGATCCGCGACCACCCAAGATTCCGCGCCCTACTAAACCGCCTAAACGACTACTCCGAGGCATAAAAGGGACATTCCGCTTTTTCCTCAAATAGTTCTATCCGCCACGGGGTTCCCGTCCTGCAACTGAGTCGTTGGATGCTTCTTGAAGCGGAGCCCTGTCGGCGTGGGACAATCGCTCGCGTGACCTGGTCCGACGCCCTCCCGCACCCAATCGAAATGCCGAGAACCGCAAGGGCTTCCTGTGGAGGCGTTTGTTTTCACGGGATGAACCGTGGCAACGCAAAATCCACGATCTTTCACGACGAGTCCGACTATCGATCCTTCGAGGACATGATGCGTCAGGCGAAGGAGCGACTCGCCATTCGGATTCTCGCCTGGTGCTTCATGCCGAACCATTTCCACATGGTTCTGTGGCCTTCCGAAGACGGCGATCTCAGTCGTTGGATGCATTGGTTGCTGACCACGCATGTTCAGCGGCATCGCGGGCGATATCAAACGACGGGACGTATCTGGCAGGGGCGATTCAAGGCGCCGCCGATTCAGCAGGATCACCACCTGCTTATCGTCATGCGATATGTCGAACGGAATCCCCTACGCGCCGGTCTGGTGAAACGTGCAGAGGATTGGCCGTGGTCGAGTCTTCAGGCACGCCTGTCCGGATCAGACAGGCTTCTCAGTCCATCGCCGGTAACGCTTCCCGAGGATTGGAAAGATCTCGTGAACCAACCGCTCACGAATCAGGAACTCAAGGCCGTTCGCGAGAGTCTTCAGCGAGGCAAACCGTTTGGTGACCGAGCGTGGACCCGTGGAACCGCGGAGCGGCTGGGCCTCTTGGATTCGCTGAACCCGCGCGGCCGGCCCCGGCGGCGCGATGAATAACGCGGTCGTTGAGCGATCGGCGAGAAGAATCTTAAGAAAAAGCGGAATGTCCCCATTTAGACGGTGTAGCGGGCTGCTACTGCGGTTACGTTGTCCGGTGCTCCGCGCTCCAGGACTAGATCGACGAGCTCGCGGCAGGTCTTGTCGGGTTGTTTCATCCGTGCCAACGCGGCGGCCACTTCCCCGTCATTGACCACACCGTGGAGGCCGTCGGTACATAACAAGAGACGGTCGCCGTTGGCGAGTCCCACTCGGTGAATCTCCACATCGACCAGTCGGACGTTGCCTCCGAGAACGTTGGTCAACACGTTTCGTAGACGGTGCGATGCGGCTTCTTCGTGCGTGATCATTCCGGCGTCGAGGAGATTCTGGACGTGCGTGTGGTCGTGCGTGAGTTGCTGCAGGGTTCCACGGCGGAGCAGATAGGCGCGCGAATCTCCGACGTGGGCGACGAACAGGTCCCTGCCGAGGCTGTAGGCGAGCGTCATCGTGGTGCCCATGCCGCTCAACTGAGGTTCGGCCTCGGCTCGCTCGGCCAGAGTCGAGTCGACCTGGCGGTAGTAGCCGGCCGCCCTTTGCATCACCTCCTCGGCTCTGTCGTCGTCGAGCTTCATGATCCAGTCGGGGACGTCGAGAACGATGTTGATCAGTGTGCTGACCGCCAGTCGACTGGCGACCTCCCCGGCCGCGGCACCGCCCATGCCGTCGGCCACCATCATCACGTACCCGGTCTCGTCGAAACGCTTCGGCACTTCTCCCTCGGGAAGGCTCGTCGTCAAGGTCTCGAGAGACCGGCCGACACGCGCCACCAGGTAATGATCCTGGTTGGCCGATCGGACCTTTCCCGGATGCGACAGGCCCGCCGCGTCGACCTGCACCCGTGAGGCGTAGGGCCGGCGGAGTTCGCCGGAGCGCAGCGCCGTCTTGGGTTTGATCGGTTGGGTGTCGTCTTTCGTCTTTTCCTTCACCCTGATTCTCCAGGCTAGCGGTTGTTTGTGCTCGAGCCCGCGCCGGCCAACGCGGCTTTGAATTCCGGATTGATCTGCACGCCCAACTCCTCCGCCTTGGTCAGGGCCGCGCGGGCCTCGTCGAGCCGGCCAGCCTTCCAGTAGGCCACGGCCAGATTGTTGTAGACGAGCGAGAAGCTCGGGTCCTCTCGGACGCAGGTCTCCCAGGCCTCGAGCGCCTCCTCGTCGCGTGAAAGATTCATCAGCGCGTTGCCCACAAAGAAATAAATCGACGCCGGGATCTGGGTCACCGGCGCTTCGCTCGGAGGATGTATCGCCTCGAGACGCAGAATCTCCCTTTCTACACGCATTAGCGTCATGCGGTTCTGGTTGGACTGGTCCGTGGTCCCGGTCGACGACTGCTCCAGTGCGGAATACTGCGATCGAAGACCGACGAGCTGTTGCTGCGCTCGTTCGTAGTTCTCGCGCTCGGCGGTGAGCATCGCGTTGCTCATCTTGGCGTAGCCGCCCTTTGCGCTCTCGAAATACTCCAAAGCTTGATCGAAACGCCTTTCTCGCATCGCCACGTGACCGAGGCCGACGACGGCGTCGGGGTAATCGGGCGTGGCGGTCAGCGCCTTCTCGAAGAACTGTCGGGCCTTGTCCAGTCCGCCTGCTTCCAGCTGTTTCTGACCCTTGTGCGTCAGCTGCGCCGCCTGCCGAAGCCCGCGCGATGACAGCTCGTCCTCGGCGAAAGCGTCCAGAACGCCCAGCGTCAGGATAAGACAGACAACGATGATCGAGGATCGCACGATCCACCTCCCGGATGAACTCCACGAAAAGTATACGCCTGTCTCTCGCTCCGAGTGCACCGGTGCCGTGGATGCGGACGGTCCTGCTTCTGCGACGTGGTATTCTTGCCGTGAGGCCTGCTCTGCCCGGACGATCAACCGGATGTTTCGAATCTCGAGCGACGAGTCGATCCCCCACCACTTCGAAGCCGTGCCGTTGCGTACCGGTGTCAGCGCGCTCGGCTGGTCGCTGGCCGTACTGACGATCGCGTCCGGTCTGGGACTCGCGGGGTGGGCGAGCGGTGCAGCGGCGGACGTCGTGGGACCGATCGTCGTGATCGTCGGCGGTCTCATTCTGGCTGCGATGCTGCGTTGCCGGCGCTGCGAGATAACGATCGGGACGAAGCGCATCGACGTGCGCAGCGGCCCCCTCCGGGGCATGGTGCCGACCGGCGCCGTCGAGGCGGCGGCGCGCCGACCGGCCACCGTGTGGCGTCGACTGTTCGCGGACGAAGAAGTCGTGTTGAGCGTCAGCGTAGGCGCCGGAAACTTCGCGATTCCCTCGCGGAGACCCGCGGAGCTGATCGAGGCGCTGGACGAGCTTCGCTGAATCGGCACGAACGCCTCGCCCCTGGAGAACCATGACTTCGAGCTCGGATCCAACCGAAGATCGGGGCCGACGATCGACATGGACCGCCTACCCGCTCTACGCGGCCTCGGTGGCTCTGGGCGCCGGTTCGCTGCTCGTTCTCGTGTTCTTTCTCTACGGCGGTCCGTTCTACTTCGTGGAGCTCGAGCTCGGAACGGCCGCGACGCTGGCTCTGGACGCGGCCCTTTGCCTGGTCTTCTTTCTGCAGCACAGCGGTATGGTCCGAGCCGAATTCCGCCGCCGACTTTCCCGCTTCGTGAGAGAGGAATTCCAAGCGTCGGTTTACTCCATTGCCTCGGGCGTGTTCCTACTCGCCCTGATCGGTTTCTGGCAGCAAAGCGAAGAGGGATGGGTAACCGTTCACGCGACGATCCGCTGGATTCTACGTGGCTCGTTCTTCCTCGCGCTGGCCGGATTCGTCTGGGGCTCGCGGGCTCTGGGCCCTTTCGACGGTCTCGGTCTGCGCGCGATAGTTCGCTACGTACGAGAGAAGCCCATGCGGCAGATGCCGTTCGCCGTCCGTGGGCCCTACCGCTGGGTCCGCCACCCGTTGTATTTCTTCGCGCTGGTGCTGTTCTGGAGCTACCCGGATCTCACGGCCGATCGATTGCTGTTCAACGTCCTGTGGACGGCCTGGGTCGTCGTCGGCGCTCGCCTGGAGGAACGAGACCTGGTTGCCGTTTTCGGAGAGCCGTACCGGGAGTACCAACGGCTCGTGCCGATGCTCGTTCCTTACCGGCTGCGTCCCGTCGATATCCCGGAGCAAGCCTGACTGACCGGTCGACCCCCGAAGTCAGCTGCGGATGCGGATATCCCCGCTGCCCGTGCCGAGGTCGACGCTCGCGCCGCCGTTTCCGACGGTCAGCCGAACCTCGTCCTCTTCCTGCTTGCTGAACTGGACCTGCTTGCCCAGATCGACTTCGATCTCGCCGCTGTTGGTCTCGGCGTGCACGTCGGCCGATGCGCCCGGAGGCATCGTCAGAACGATGTCGCCGCTGCCCGTGCCGACGTTGAACTTGCCCTCACCCATTCGGTCCAGGGCCAGGGTGACCGTGCCGCTTCCGGTGCCGATATTCATGCTATCCGCATCGATCCGTTCGGCCCTGATCTCGCCGCTGCCCGTGCCGATCTCGATCGAGTGGCCTCGCAGGCTCTCGAGGGTAACGCCTCCGCTGCCGGTAGCGATCTTCATCTCTTCGCCGTCACAGTCCTCGATCACGACGTGACCGCTGCCGGTGGCGACCTTGACACTCTCGCCGTCGACCCTGGTCAGCGTGACGCGACCGCTACCCGTGGCCACGGACAATGTTCCTGAGACTCGCTCGACACTGACGCCTCCAGAGCGCGTCGCCAGCTCGAGGTCGCCGTCGACGTTTTCCGCCACGACCTTGCCCACGCCGTGCTCGATCTCCAGCTCGCCGCCGAGCGGGACGCGCACGGTGACGTCGGCCCACAGTTCGAGACCCTGGCCGGATCCGCTGATCTCCACGCGCCTCATGCCGGCGCCGTCGGGGATCAGCTCGGAGAGGAAGCTGCCCTCGTTCAAATTGACCTCGGTCTTCGAGCGATCTCCCAGCTTTGGATAGACGTACTCGGTCTGGCCGGCTGGAAACTGCACGTTGAGCTCGTCTTCGCCGGCTTGCAGCTGGATCAGACCGTCGCGGGCATCGCTCCCGGAGACGCGGACTTCGACCTCGAAATCGGATCCGCGGTGACCCTCGACTGTGATCTCGCCGATCAGGTTGCGGACCGTGAGCCGGTCGGAGGCGAAGGAGCGACTCTCCTCGAGCGCGGCCTGGGCCGGAACGCCCGCCAGGGCCAAAACGGCCAGAAAGGCGACTGTTCTGAGGAAGATGGTGCGAGAAACGTTCGAATGGCTCATGGTCAGGACCCCCATCGGTTTCGGTGAAACCGGGAATTTCTGTGCACGCCTCTCTAGATGCCGCACGCCGGCGAGGGGTTTAACACGGCCCATAAGAATGCCGGAAAGGCGATCGGTCAGAGCGGGTGGAAAACGGACTCTCACCTTGCCGTCTCAGTTAGAATCCAGGCAATAGGGAGAAGCTTGCTGGAGGACTGGATGGCTGACGACAAACCGATTGTGTGGGAAAGAGTACTCGGGCTGGAAGAGCTGGCCGACGGACGCGTGAAGCCATTCACGTGCCAACACTCGACGGTTTGCCTGACTCACTTCAAGGGTCAGTACGCCGCGCTGGACAATCGATGCCCGCACCAGGGCGGACCGCTGGGCGAGGGATCGATCGAGAACGGGTGGCTGCGCTGTCCATGGCACGGCTGGGACTTCGATCCGCTGACCGGCAAGCCACCGGGCGGCTTCGACGACGGTATCCGGACTTTTCCCGTCGAGGTCCGGGATGACGGCGTCTATGTCGGTTTTCCCTCTGAAGAGGTCCACGTAGAGACGGTCTCGGACGTGATGGCCCAGACGATGGCCAACTGGGGCATCGAGTGGGTCTTCGGCATGGTAGGACACTCGAACCTCGGCCTGGGCGACGCCGTCCGGCGCCAGGAGGCGCAAGGTCGCATTCGATACATCGGCATCCGTCACGAGGGGGCGGCCTCTTTCGCTTGTTCGGCCTACGGCAAGCTCACCGGCCGTCCGGCGGCTTGCCTGTCGATCGCAGGACCCGGGGCGACGAATCTGCTCACGGGATTGTGGGACGCCAACGTCGACCGCTCGCCCGTACTGGCCCTAACGGGCCAGGTCGACACCCAGGTTCTGGGTCCCGGAGCCTTCCAGGAGGTCGACCTGCAGGCCGCCTTCGGCAAGGTCGCGCAGTGGGGCCAAACGGTCCTACACACCAGTCGGCACGCCGAGCTGGTCAACCTGGCCGTGAAGAGTGCGCTGCTCAACCGTGGCGTCTCCCATCTGGTCTTTCCGGACGAAGTGCAAGTGCTGCCGGCCCCCGAAGGTAGCGAGGCCGGTCAACCGGATGGCCGCATCACCGGCCGGGCAATCGTGCCGCCTGCCGAGGCCGTCGATCGCGCCGTGGACATGCTGCACACGGCCCGGCGTCCCACGATCATCATCGGGCACGGAGCGCGATTCGACATGCCGGCGATCGTCGAGCTCGCTGAGCGTCTGAGCGCACCCGTATTGACCACCTTCAAGGGCAAGGGGTTGATCTCGGACCGCCACCCACTGGGTTGCGGCGTGCTCGGTCGCAGCGGCACGCCGATCGCCAGCTGGTTCATGAACGAGTGCGACGCCCTGCTCGTATTCGGTGCCAGCTTCAGCAATCACACCGGCATCACCTCGAAGAAGCCGACGATACAGGTCGACTTCGATCCGATGGCGCTCGGACGTTTCCACGCGATCGATGTGCCCGTGTGGGGCGAGATCGGCACGACCGCGTCGATCCTGCTCGAGCGGTTGACCGGAGACAACGCCGCAATCGACCAAAGAGGGGAGGTCGCCGAACGCTGGCGCATCTGGCGCGACGAGAAGCAACGTCGCGAGGGCGAGTACGCCGGCAAGGGCGTAGATTCCGCTTCACTGTTCGCGGCGATGACGCGACAGGTGCCCGAGGACGCGATTGTCTCGGTCGACGTCGGCAACAACACCTACTCGTTCGGCAGGTACTTCGAATGCACGAGCCAATCCGTGCTGATGTCGGGTTATCTCGGATCGATCGGCTTCTCCTTGCCGGGCGCGCTCGGCGCCTGGGCGGCGACCCAGGAGAGCGACACGCGCTTCAAAGGGTGCAAGGTCGTCTCGGTGAGCGGTGACGGGGGGTTCGGGCAGTACATGGCCGAGTTGACTACGACGGTCAAGTACGGCATGGACATCACCCACGTGCTGCTCAACAACAACGAGCTGGGGAAGATCAGCAAGGAACAACGCGCGGGCAACTGGGACGTCTGGCAGACGTCGTTGACAAACCCGGACTTTGCCGCCTACGCCGAATTGTGCGGTGCGAAAGGAATGCGGGTCGACGAGCCGGGCGCGCTCGACGAAGCCCTGGCCGAGGCGATCGGTCACGAAGGGCCGGCGCTGGTCGAGGTGCGGACGGACGCGGCCCTGGTCTAGCCGGGCGCGAGTTACGGCTTCATGGCCCCCGGAGGAACGACGCCCGCGTAGCGAACTCCTGTCAGGCAGGCCACGTCGCGGTTCCAGGTCGTCAGGTCGTCGACGTCGAACTGGCCGAGACCCGAGTGTCCGCAGGCGCGTGCCAGCGTCTTCATCAATTCGGTGCTGGCCAGAAAGTAGTTCCGTAGCTGCTCAGCCGATTTCTCGACGATCACTCGCTCGCGAAGATTCTCTTTCTGCGTCGCGATGCCGACCGGACAGTTGTTGGTGTGGCAGGCTCGCATGCCCAGGCAGCCGATCGCCTGGATCGCCGAATTGGAGACCGCGACGGCGTCCGCACCCAGCGCCAGGGCCTTGGCGAAATCGGCCTCGGTGCGCAGCCCACCGGTGATGACCAGCGTGACGTCCCGGGCCCCACGTTGGTCAAGGTGCCTCCGCGCGCGAGCCAGAGCGGGCATCGTCGGCACGGAGATGTTCTTCTTGAAGAGATCGGGCGCGGCTCCCGTGCCGCCGCCTCTGCCGTCGAGGATCACGTAGTCGATGCCGATCTCGAGAGCGGCGTCGAGATCGCGCTCGATGCGCTGCGCCGACATCTTGACGCCTATAGGGATCCCTCCGGTGGCTTCGCGGACCTCTTCCGCGACCCGCCGAAAGGCGTCGATCGAGTCCAGGTCGGTAAAGCGCGCCGGGCTGATCGCCGGTCGGCCGGGCTCGAGCCCGCGTACCGCGGCGATCTTGTCCGTCACCTTGTGACCCGGTAGATGCCCGCCCGTTCCGGTCTTTGCCCCCTGCCCCAGCTTGAAGTGGAAGGCTTGGCAGCGCTCGACCTTCTCCAGGCTGTAGCCGAATCGGCCCGACGCGAGCTCGTAGAAGTAGCGCGAGTTGGCCGCTTGCTCTTCCGGAAGCATCCCTCCTTCTCCGGAACAGATCCCCGTGCCCGCGAGCTCCGCGCCCATCGCCAGGGCGACCTTGGCCTCGGACGAAAGCGCCCCGAAGCTCATGTCGCTGACCAGCAACGGAATCTCGAGCTCGACAGGCCGTCTGGCCCCGCGACCGATCACGACCCGCGAATCCACCGGTTCGTCGTCGAGCAAGGGCAAGGTCGCCAATTGCGCCGTGACGAGTTGAAGATCCTCCCAGCGTGGCAGCTCGGTCAGCGGCACTCCCATCGCCGACACCGGCCCGTGATGGCCGACACGCTCGAGACCGTCTTTGGCCAACGACTGTATGTGCTTGTTGTAGGGTTCCGCGGGCGTGCCGTGGACGTCGGCGTAGAGGCCGAGGTACTCGTCGCGGTCGAAGGGTTGAGGATGCTGCACCGCCCAGGCGCGGATCTCGTCCTCATCGACCAGGACCGCGTCCTTCGCACCGTCGATCCAGGCAGCGAACTTCTGCAGTGCTTCCTGATTGTTGTACTCGCTGACTCCGGTGTCGTAACGGTAGTCCCAGTCATGAAGGCCACAGATCAGGTTGTGATCCTCGACTCGGCCGTCGGCCAGCAGCGCTCCCCGGTGAAGACATCGGCCATAGAGCACAGAGACCGCGTCGTCGTACCGGATTACGACGAGATCGACGCCCGCGACGAGCGCGTACGAGGGCGATCGGTCCTCCAAGCTGCTCCAGGCGGCGATCTTTACTGGGTTCTCGGGCAATCGGGACTCGGTCATCTCTTGTTACTCCCTGTGGTCGATGATGCGACCCGGCGGTACTCCACCGGATCGGCATAGAGAATCAAGAGATCGCCGGCGCGGGCGACCTCTCCGGTGATTTCCACGGGCTCAGCCACCATGCCGAGCACTTCGGCGTTCACGCTCTTGCCTTCCGTGGATACGAGAAGGAAATACTCGACGCGACCCGAGCGGTCCTCGACGCGCAGGACCGGTTGCACGCCGCCGCTGATACAGCGGATGGCGCAGGCCTTGTGGGTCTTGCCGCGCCCCGGTTTCATCGACCCGAAGTGACACTTGGCGTCGACGATCTCTCCGATGAGTGTCATCGTGCCGAGCCGGCGCTCGGAGTCGGGTTCCCGTTGTCGCAGACTCCGGGCCGCGCCGGCCCCGGCGCGCTCGATCTCGTGAACCTCGATCATCCGCTGCTGATCGTTGTAGATCGGGGAGCCGGTGATTCGAACCGGTTCGCCGTCGAGCCCCTCGACCAGTCGGGCGGCGCCGTACTTGCCGAAGGCCACCAGGTGGTGGGTGACGAACGGATCGGGAGTCTCTGTCTCGGACCCCTCGGGAACCAGCAACATCGGATAGGGGCGCTCCACGACGATGCCCTCGAATTCCCGGTCGACGCCGAACTCGAATAGACCGGGATCGAAGCGCGCCTGGCCATAGACCAGCAGCGCGGCTAGCGCGGCCGCTATGACGAAGGCGACGATCGCAACTCGGCGAGTTCGCGCCGCGGTCTTCGGTGGGCTCTTTTCCAGGTAGCCCACGTAGAACTCGCCGTTACGTTCAGCCATCGTTCGTACCTCCGCCGATCGCAGCCGGCGCGGTCCGGGTGCCGGGCGAATTGGGTCGCGGATCGACCCAGACCTGGCCTTCCCGGACGAGCACGTTGAAGGTGGGGACCTTTTCGCTGAACGGCGGCGGGGAAGCGCCGGTGTCGGGAGCGTATTGATAACCGTGCCAGGGGCAGGTGATGCAGCCGTCGACCACCTTGCCCTCGCCGAGCGGGCCGTTCTGGTGCTGGCAGACGTTCGAGACCGCCGAGATCATGCCGTCGTACTTGAAAATCGCCACACGCTCGCCGGCCAGACACACGATGCGGGCCCGTTTCTCTTTGATCTCGTCCACGGCGCAGGCGCGCAGGAAGCCGTCCGCGACATCGCCGTGGAGCTCGCGGTCGCCGGCCCGTTCGTTGAATCCCGCGATCAGATGCAGCGAAACGATCCAGACGAATCCTACGGCCAGAATCACCGTCAGCAGTGGATGGGTCTCGTCCTGCAGGACTCCCAACACGACGTGGACGATCAGCAGCCCATAGGCGAGGTAGACCGCCATGTGAAGCGACTTCCAAACGGGCGCTGAGAGGTTGGCCAGCCAGAAATCGTGACTCGTCGCCGCCATCAGGAAGAGAATGATCAGCGCCACCAATCCGAGGACCTGAAACGGAAACGCGGCCAAGCTGTCGAAGCGAGTGTTGCCGGCGAGAAGGCTGACCAGCGGATTCACGTTTCCCAGTCCGTGGAACTGCAGGATCGAGAACAGACCGTGGATCAGGGCGCAGAGGAACATCGTTACGCCGAGATGCCTCCGGTTGTACAGCAACGGTAGGAACCGCGCGTCGAGCCGGCAAAGCGGTCCGATGGACAGGATCACGTGCAGCAGCAGCAGACCCAGCGTCCCGAAGACGCGGATGATCAGCGTCTCGATCGTCGCCTGGGGTCGCACAGCGCTACCCAGCCCGAGAAACAGCGCCAGGTAGATCACGACTCCCGCAACGATGAAGCCGTCGTAGATCCGTTTCTGACGGTTCCAGAGAACGGCCTGGTAGCGATGGCTCATCTTGCCGGCTCGATGGCCGCTGTCGAGGGGTCCGGTTGCGACGGGTTTGCCATTTGTTCCCGGGTCATCGGCTCTGCGGGAAGCTCGTCCGATGTTGGCACGGGCCGTCTCGCCATAATCCCCAGCACCAGCAGCAGCCCGGCCAGAAATCCGACGACGAGGATCATGCGGCGGTGCCGGGTTCTCAACGGCCGGATCACCGGGTTCGCCTCACTGCCAGGCGGTGGGCGTTGCGTTCTTCGGGGGGAGGCTTCGAACCCAGCCAGCGCAGCATGAGCACCGGCCAGAGGGCCACCGAGCCCGGGAAGATCATCACGCGGAAGCCCCACTTGCTCTCGCGAGCCACCGTGTCGATGCGGTTGACGCCGAAGAGAACGAACGGAAGGCCGAACAGAACCCCGAGGCCCAGATAGACCAGTAACAGCACCACGATCCAACCAGCGATCTTTTCCGCCATGCCTCTCTCTACTCGTCCCGAACGACCGTATCGTCCAGGCGGCTCCCACCGCTGGGGAAGATCCTACCCGAAATGCCGGCTTTGTCACGTGACTACTCACCGAGTGGCGGGCGGTCGTGGAGCGTTGAGACCGGCCTTGGCCGGCCGGCCGTTTCTTGCATTCCGGCCGTCGGAAGCGTAGATCCCGCCGATCTCGAACTGGACTGACCTGTCCCCAAAACCCGGATTCGGGAAACGTCCCCTTCTCGGTTCAGAAAACAGCCTATTTGGGTCCCTTTTTCGGTTACTCCGGCGTGTTAAGTTCACTCGTGGGGGCTCTCGGAGGAGAGCATGCCCGGTCTCACGCTCAACGAATCCCGACCCGGCCCGACGGCCGATACCTGCCCTTCAGAAAAGGGGACTCGCATGAAACACGGTGGAAGCTTTCTGCTGGATCCCGTCGTCTGTCACGTCTTCTCGCGCGAGCAGTTCTCGGACGAGCAACGAGAGATCAATCGAATGGTGCGCGAGTTTGCCAAGGAGAGGCTCTATCCGCGAAGGGACGAGCTTGCCGAGCTCAACGGCGAGCTGACCCTGGAGCTGATGCGCGAAGTCGGGGAGCTGGGTCTGACGGCGATCGACATACCGGAAAGATTCGGCGGCCTGGAAGAGAGCAAGTCGACCTCCGCGCTGGTCAACGAGGCGTTGACCACGGGTGGGTCGGCCGACTGGATCGTGACCTTCTCCGCGCACGTCGGCATCGGCACACTGCCGATCGTCTTCTTCGGCAACGAAAGCCAGAAGGAACGCTACCTGCCCCGCCTGGCGTCGGTCGAGCTGCTCAGCGCCTACGCCCTGACCGAACCGAACGCCGGTTCGGACGCAATGAGCCTCAAGACCTCGGCCCGTCCGACCGAGGACGGAGAGGCCTTTCTGCTGACCGGCACCAAGCAGTACATCACGAACGGGGGCTGGGCCGATCTGTTCATCGTCTTCGCTCAAATCGAGGGCAAGGGAATCACGGCTTTCATCGTCGAACGGGACTCGGAAGGCCTGAGCGTCGGCGCCGAAGAAAAGAAGATGGGCATCAAGGGCTCGTCGACGGTCAATTTGACGCTCGAGGACGCGCGGGTTCCGGCCGAGAACCTCTTGGGAGAGCCCGGCAAGGGAGGCGCGATCGCGCTAAACATCCTCAACATCGGCCGTTTCAAGCTCGGCGCGGCAGACCTGGGAGGGTGCAAGTTCTGCATCGACCAGTCCACGCAGTACGCCCTGGAACGCGAGCAGTTCGGCCAACCGATCGCCTACTTCGAGGCGATCCGCAAGAAGTTCGCCGAGATGGTCGTCCGGACCTACATGCTGGACAGCGTGATCTACGGCACGGTGGGTCTGATGGACGCGCGCATCGCCGAGCTAGACGCGTCGAGCCCCGACTACAACGAGCAAGTCATGGGGACACTCGAGGAGTACGCGATCGAGGCCTCGATCAGCAAGATCTTCGGCTCCGAGACGATGTTCCGCGTGTCGGATCACGGCATCCAGATCTACGGCGGCTACGGCTTTTCGGAGGACTACCCGCTGGCGCGAGCGTTCCGGGCCACCAGGATCGATCGGATCTTCGAGGGCACCAACGAGATCAACCGCATGGTGATCTACGGTTATTACCTGAGGAAATCGCTGATGGAGGAGCTACCCATGCGCGAGGCTGCAGCCGGTTGGGCGCAAGGCGCGCCTGCCGGAGACAGCCCGCTGCGCTGGGAGATCGAGGCTCTCGACGCTGCGCGGAGGTTGACCGTGAAGAGCCTTTTCGAGGCGATCTCACGCTACGGCCAGGATCTGCGCAACGCGCAGGTGGTCGGCGAGGATCTCGCCGACCTGGCCATCGGCTACTACGCGGCGTCCTCGGCGATCAACCGCCTGCTGCAACTCGAGGGGGACCAACTGAAGAGCCGACCCCATCTGGCGCTGGCGCGGCTGGTCGCGGCGACCTATCTCGAGGACGCCTGGAGACTGTTCTTCCGCCTGCGCCCCGTGCTGTTCGCGGACAACTACGCCCAACGCTACGGCCGCGACTTCGAAACGCTGCTGCAAAAACTTCACTTGCCATTCGATCCCGTGAAGGAGGTCCAAGTTCTCACGGACGACCTGTTCCATCACGGCCACTACCGGTTCGACTAGGGAGGAAGCCATGAGTGCCACGAGCGTGATAGTGGATGCCGTCCGCAGCCCGATGGGAGTCAAGAACGGAAAGATGATCGGCATCCGGGCCGATGACCTGACGGCCCAGGTCGTCCGAGAGCTGATCGAGCGCAATCCGAACCTCCCGCTCGACCGGGTGGAGGACGTCGTCGTCGGATGCGCCTTTCCCGAGCACACCCAGGGCATGCTGATGGCGCGCGGCGTCGGTTTGCTGGTCGGCCTCCCGGAAGAGGCTGCGGGCAAGGTGGTCAATCGTTTCTGCGGTTCCTCGATGGACTCCGTCCACCAGCTATCCCAGGCGATCATCGCCGGTGATCTGCAGTGCGGAATCGCCGCCGGGGTAGAGGACATGTTCGCCATCCCCATGGGCGGTTTCAACCCGGCGTTCCACCCGAAGCTCCACGAGATGGAGTACTACATCGGCATGGGAGAGACCGCCGAGCTACTGGCGCAGGATCTCGACATATCGAGGGAGGAGCAGGAGGAGTTCGCCTTGCGCTCGCACCGCGGCGCACTGAAGGCCTGGGAGAAAGAGCACTTCGCGAGAGAGGTCGTCGCGGTCAACAAGGGCTCGGAGACGATCGACCGGGACGAGGGGCCACGCGAGCCCGACGTGAAGAAGATCCGATCGTTGAAGCCCGCATTCCTCGAGACCGGAACGGTGACCGCTGCCACCTCGAGCCCGATCTCCATCGGCGCGGCCGCGTTGATCGTCTGCAGCGAGGAGTTCGCGAACGAGCACGGTCTGAAGATCCGCGCGCGGATCGTCTCGCGTGCCGTCGCCGGCGTGAGCTGGAAGCGCATGGGCATGGGTCCGATTCCCGCCAGCAAGAAGGCTCTGGAAAGATCCGGGATCGGCATCGACGACATCGATTTCATCGAGCTCAACGAGGCCTTCGCCGCGCAGTCGCTCTACGTGCTGAAGAAGACCGAATGGCCGATTGATAGGGTCAACATCCACGGCGGCGCGATCGCCCTCGGTCACCCGCTGGGGGCCTCGGGTGCGCGTATTCTGACGACGCTGATCAACGTCATGGAGCAGCACGACGGCAAGTACGGTCTGGCCACGATGTGCATCGGCACGGGCCAGGGCATCGCCACCGTGCTCGAGAGGGGATAGCCATGACGCGAATCGAGACGATTGGCATCTGCGGTGCGGGCATCATGGGCAGCCAGCTCGCGGCGTTTTTGGCCAGCGCGGGCTACGAGGTGCGGCTGTTCGACCTGAAGCAGGAGCTGGCGGAAGGAGGGCTGCGCACGGCAAGCGAGCTTCGCCCCGCGGCCTTCTACCACAAGCGATTCGCCAAGGCGATCACGCCCTGCAACTACGACGATCACGCCGAGCGTTTCGGCGAGTGCGATTGGATCATCGAGGCGATCGCCGAGCGCCTGGACTGGAAGCTGGATCTGTATCGTCGAATTCAACCCCACCTGAAGCCCGACGCCGTGCTCTCGTCGAACACATCCGGCCTGCCACTGGGCCAGCTCGTCGATCCGTTGGACAAGGGAACGCGGGCCCGTTTCCTGATCACGCACTTCTTCAACCCGCCGCGCTACATGCGTCTGGTCGAGGTCGTGCCCGGACCGGACACCGACGAGGGAGTCCTTCAACGGATGGAGCAGTTCATCGGCAAGACGCTGGGCAAGGGGATCGTCAACGCCAAGGACACCCCCAACTTCATCGCCAATCGTATCGGCGTATACGGGATGATGCTGACGTTGCGGTTGACACAGCAGTTGAAGCTCTCCGTCGAGCAGGTCGATGCCGTGACGGGGCCGGTGATGGGGCGCCCGAACTCGGCGACCTACCGTACGGCAGATCTGGTCGGACTGGACACGTTGGCGGCAGTCGCTCACACCTCCCACGAGCGATGTCCCGACGACGAGGCGCGTGAGCTGTTCGAGGCCAATCCGGTTCTCGAGCAGATGATCGAGCGCAAAACTCTGGGCCAGAAAACCAAGGCCGGTTTCTTCAAGAAGGAAGGCAAGGAAATCCTGGTCCTCGACCTCGACACCATGGATTACCGGCCGCGAGCCAAGCCGCGGATGGACGGGATCGGCGTGGCCCGCCGCTTCACGGACCTTCGACAGAAGATCCACGCCCTGGTCTACAACTCCGACGCCGCCGGCAAGCTCGCCTGGGAACTGACCAGCAACACACTTTGCTACGCAGCCAACCGCGTGGGCGAAGTAGCCGACGACATCGTCAACATCGACAACGCGATGAAGTGGGGCTACGGCTGGCAGCTTGGACCGTTCGAGGTCTGGGATGCGATCGGTGTCGAGAAGTCGGCGCAACGCATGGAAAGCGAAGGTAAGCCGATCCCCGAGCTGACTCGCAAGCTGCTCGACAGCGGCGCGCAGAGTTTCTACGAGCGCAACGAGTCGGCCAAGCGCTGCTTCTTCGACATGCGGTCCAATGCGATGAGCCTGGTACCCGTGGCACCGGACGTCGTCGTGCTCTCCGACGAGAAGGCGCGCGGAGGAGAGATCCTGCGCAACTGGAGCGCGTCGCTGATCGATATCGGAGACGACGTGGGGTGCGTCGAGTTCCACTCCGCTCTGCAGCCGGAGTTCAATCCCCTCGACGGGGCCATTCTCGACATGCTGAACGCGGCGCTCGATACCGTCGGCGACCGGAAGATGAAGGGGCTCGTGATCTCCCACGAGGGGACCCACTTCTGCGCGGGCGCCAATCTGGCCCTGATTCTCGAACTGGCCAAGGCCGGACAGTTCGAGCGCCTGGAGCAGGTTTCCAAGGCGTTCCAGGACATCACGCAAGCGATCAAGTACGCTCCGTTCCCCGTCGTCGCCGCACCGTTCGGCCTGTGTCTCGGGGGAGGGTTCGAGGTAATCGCCGCCTGTCGCAAGGTCGTCGCCCTGGCCGAGTTGTACTGCGGCGCGGTCGAGGTCGGCGTGGGGCTGATCCCAGGTGCGGCGGGCACGCTCCGTCTGCTGTCGACGCACAGCGAGCGACAGCCGCCGCGCAAGTGCGGCCCGATGGTCCCGACCCAGAAAGCCTTCGAGACGATCGCCTTCGCCAAGGTTGCCACATCGGCCCACGAGGCGGTCGGCATGGGCTACCTGCGCAAGAGTGACCGCATCGTACTGTCGCGAGACCATCAGATCGCCGAGGCCAGGAACGAGGTACTGAGCCTCGCGGACGGTTACGCGGCGCCCGAGCCGCCGGAGCTGGTGCCCGCGGGCGAGGGCGGCAGGCTGGCGATCGAGGGCGCCGTCGACGGTTTCCGCAAGGCGGGCACGATTTCTGACCACGATGCGCTGATCGGCAAGAAGCTGGCCTACGTGCTGACCGGGGGCGAGCGGGCCGACGGAATTCAGCCTGTGGACGAGCAGTACCTGCTCGATCTGGAGCGGGAGACGTTCGTCCACCTCGCGGCCGAGGAAAAGTCTCAGGCGCGCATGGCGCACATGCTCAAGACGGGAAAGCCGCTACGCAACTGAGCCGTCGTCGGCGATCTCCAGCAATTCCCGGATCAGGTCCGGTGTGCGGGCCTGTCCGGTCAACAGTTCGTACGCGTCCGGCTGATCGGGAAAGCGTGCGCGGTAGTCGAGCGCAACCTTCATGAAGGCGCACGCGAAGGCGGGGATGCGGTCCGGATCGTCGTTCCCCGGAAGATAGGCCGCCGACAGCGGACAGACTCCGCAGCTCTCGACGTGGCGACAGTCGCGGCATCGGCCGAGGGCGGAGTGCTTACGTCGTCGATCGTGGAACAACCGCGTCTCCCGGGCACGGCCGGGGTAGTCGGCCAGTCGTGCCGGAAAGGCGGCCCGGCGAAGGTCTCCGGGAGAAGTCGCGGCGATCGCGTCGCGCAGCAATCCGGTCGATGGCGATTGGTAAGAGTCGCAAAGCAAGACACAGCCATGCACGCGGCCCGAGACGTCGACGGTCACGGCCTCGGCGGTGCCCGCCCGGCAGATCGCCCCGCCGGGGTTCAGCGCCGGACGTTCTCCGCGCTTCTTGCGAAAAAGCTTGAGCGGCACCTCGCCCGTCCTGGTGTAGTGATCGAGCAGCGAACGGTGGATCCTCGACAGCTGGCGGCCCAACTCTTTCATCATCCCGTGATGAGGGACGGCCTCGTCGCTCAAGCAGGGTGCGACGTCGATCGAGTGCACGCCCTTGGCCAAAAAATAGTCCACGGAGTCGGCGAGATGAGGCAGGTTGGCCGTCGTCAATGTGATCGCCACCGACAATCGATCGCGATACAGGGCAGGGTGCCGGCGTCTCAGGCGGTCCACTAACGCATCGAGCCTGGAGAAGGAATCTCCGGCACGCAGATCCTGGGCCCGCTCGACCCCGTCGAAGCTCAGTTGAACCTCGAACCCGTGAGCGTCCAGGAACCCGGTCACCTCCTCGTCGAGAAGGAGGCCGTTCGTGCTGATGCCGTACTGGATCCGCTTGTCCGGCGGGAGGTGCCGTTCGGCATGGGCCACCGCCCGCCGGATCGTCGAGAAACGGATGAGGGGCTCCCCCCCTAAGAAATTGAGCTTGACGCGCCGCCGGTCGGACGCCAGCAGAAGATCGACCGCGGCTTTCAGCGTGCCCCAGTCCATATGCAGAGGCCCGTGGCGATTCTGGTAGCAGTAGGCACAGCGCAGGTTGCAGGTCGCCGTCAGCACCACGTCCAGGCTGCGTACGGAGATGGGCACCCGCTCGGGCCGTCCTGGCGCTCCGTTCCGATGCACGGGGTCGCTGTCCCTCACGCGCACGGTCCCGTCAACACTCGCCCTTGGTTACCGGGACCGCTTTACCTACGGTCGATTCCAGATCTCCCCGATCCACGTCGCTCTTGAGTGGATCGGTTGTAATCGCCACCTGAAGCTCCACGAGGGCGTAGTTCATGATCGCGATGCTCCGGCCCGCTGTCTCCTTGTCGATACTCCCTCCTCTGTCCGCCTCTAGGACTTGCCGGATCGCATTCAATTCGTGCTCGATGCGATAGAGCAGCGCGATGAGATGGGATTGCGTGACCTTCATTCTTCATCCTCCTTTTCGAGACTCGTGATACAAGCCCGCAGCGAACTTCAAAACGAACCCTTGATAGCCTCCAACACCCAGACGTCTCCCGTGGGATCCTCACGCACGTAAACGACGTATCGGCCATCCGAGGAGACGTCGAACAACCCGGCCACTCCGGAAAGACCGAGCACTGCCTCGCGTTCGAGCGGGGTGCTCGCCCCCGAATCCACTGATACTCGGAGGATCCGGACCGATTCCGAGCCCCACGTGCCGCTGACCAGCAGTGAGCCGCTCGCCCGGTCCCAACGTACCTGCCGCGCATGACTCCCTTGCGTGACTCTTCGGGGCGGGGGAGCGCCATCGGGGCCGACGACCCACACCTCCGAATCGACTTGTCCTTCGACCATGTAGGCTATGCGCGTGCCGTCCGGCGACCATCTGGGGAACAGCTCGAGCGTCTCGCCGGTTGTGAGCTGAACGGGCTCCCCGTCGGCCGAGCCTTCAGAGATGCGAATCGTCCACAAATCGTAGCTACCGCTCCGATTCGAAGCGAAGACCAGTCCCGAGCCGTCGGGCGACCAGGACGGGTGAAAATCGACCGCCGGGTCGGTGGTTAGCTGAAACGGCAAGCCCCCCGCCGCGGGAGTGATCCAGATGTCACGCTGCTGGTCCAGCACGCGGCCGTAGGCGATCCAGTTTCCGTCGGGTGAGAAAGCGGGCAGCGCTTCGTTTCCGCGTTGATCGGTAAGACGGGTAGGCGGCCCCTCGAACTCACCGTTCCGCAGACGCTGTTCCCAGAGGTCGTACGTTCCTTGGCGATTGGAGCCGAATACGATCCTGCTCAGATCCGGGGCGAACGTGGGGGACGACTCGTTACGCATTCCGGGGATCACCGCCCGTCTTCCGGACCGCAGGTCGAGCAGCCAGATATCCCTGTTTCTACCGAACGTGGAAAAGACGACGCGCCGCCCGTCACTCGAGAGGCTGGGCTGGACCTCGGGACCGGTGCCTACGGTGAGTCGCGTCGCGGTCCCGCCTTGCGAGGGGACCCGCCAGAGAGCGGTTGTACCTTCGCGTAACGACGAGAAGTAGATGGATCCTCCGTCCGCGGACCAGACGGGATCGGAATCGGATCCATGTGCCGTCGTCAGTTTCCGCGGCGATCCCCCCTTCGAGGGCACGAGCCACAGGTCCCGGAAGTCGGCGTAACAGATCGTCTCTCCGTCGGGCGACCACGCCGGAGCTTGGTGGTCCCACAAGCCGTCATCCGCATCGGTCAAGAGTCTCGCTCTCGATGGGTCGGCGATCGGCGCGACGGCGATCCTCAAATTTCCCGAATCGTCGGGTCTGGCGAAGGCGATCTGTCGGCCGTCGGGCGATAATGCCGGATCGACGCCGCCGGGGACCAGAAGCGACGGCGGTCCGCCGGATCGATCGAGCTTCCAGACCGACTTGCGGCCGCCACGATCGGAAACGAAGGCGAGCGAACGGCCATCGGGAAACCAGGCCGGCGAGCTGTCCGTCGCAGAGTCCGCGGTCAGTCTTCGCGGCGCTCCACCGTCGACATCGACGATCCAGATCTCCGGGTCGCCGGTCCGTTCGGCGGCGAATGCCACTTCCCGGCCATCGGGGGAGAGCGCGGGCTCGCTCTCCCATCCGGGGTCGACGGTCAGGCGCCTCGAGGTCCATTCAGGTAGGAAGGTGTCGCCGCTGCTACTCAACCACCGAACCAACACGGGGACGGAGAGGAGCAGCAGCAAAGGCAGGCTCCAAGCGGCCACGCGTTGCCACGGGAAACGCGTTCGTTCCGCGCCGATGCGATCTCCCGAGGTGGCCGGCGAGCCGCGGGCAGATGCGAGCCATCTCGGTTTGAGCTCCTCCAGATCGTCCATCAGCTCCACGGCCGACTGACAGCGATGTTCGGGATCGATCCGTAGGCAGTCGCCGATGATGCCGTCGACCTCGGTCGGGTATTCGGGATGAAAGGCGGTCACCGGTGCCGGCGTCGCGTCACGGTCAGACTCCTCGAAAGAGGGACGTCGTCCCGTCGCCAGCTCATAGAGAATCACGCCAAGCGAGTAAAGGTCCGCGCGGTGGTCGACACGCCCGCCTCGCAGTTGCTCCGGGGCCAGGTAGGCACTCGCTTCCGGTAGTTCGCCTTTCGCCACCAGGTCTATCGACTGCGTAGGTATGTGCGACGAATCCGATTCCTCGAAATCGCCACGCAGCGTGGCCAACCCGAACTCCAGGACCTTTACGCGGTTGTTCTCTGTGAGCACGATGTTGTCGGGTCTGAGATCGCCGTGCATGATCCCCAGCTCGTGAGCGGACTTGAAGGCATCGGCAAGTTGGATCGCCCACTCCAGGAAGGACTCGGGCGAGACCCCGTTCTCCGGAATTCGTTCCGCCAACGGCCGGCCTTGGACCAACTCCATCGTGGTGAAGCGAAACTCGTCGACCGCTTCGACCGTGTGGACAGTAACGACGTTCGGGTGGACGAGTGAGCCGAGAATCCTGGCCTCGCGTTCGAAGCGCCGGAGCTTGTCGGGGTCGGCCGTCAGCTCGGTGGGCAGGACCTTGAGAGCGACCCGGCGCTCGAGCGACAGCTGGATCGCCTCGTAGACGATTCCCCTCCGGCTCCGACCGATCTCGCGCACGATCTCGAAGTCGCCGAGCCGCCTCGGCGGCGCCGGCGATTCTCGAGAATTGTCGCCCCTACTTGAGGCTGAGCGATCGCGTCCCCGCACCTGACCGCGCCCCCCGTTCGGCCGGCGCCCTAGCCGCCCTTGGCTCCGATCCCGTGCGTCTGCGGAGTTGCTAGCATGCTTACCCCCAAAAGTGAAGAGGAGCGATCCGAACAAAAGTCACCGGCACGGTCCTCTTATCGGAGCCCGAACTCTCCCTTGTCGATCCCGGATCGCCGTTCGAGCATAAAGATCCGTGGAGACAGTCCGCCGGACTCGACGAGCCGTTCGTGCACGACCCGTAGGCCGGTCGGTTCCAGCGCCCTCTGGAAGGCTCGAAGCTTGAGCACCACGAGCACGATCCTTCCCGAATCCGCCAGAGCCTGCTCGAAGGAGTCGAGCAGCGCGCCGTAGAGCACGGCGATGTCGGTTCGCTTCGCCTGGCGAACGCCGTACGGCGGATCGGTGACGATGTAGTCGAACGGTTCCGGGTAGACTCCGTGCAGCGACCTCGCGTCGCATGGTCGGACTTCGATGTCCAGTTCGTGGTTGGCCACGGTGCCGCGAGCCGTCTCGACGGTCTCGTCGTCCCAGTCGCAGGCCATGACCTTCAGCCGCGAATTGATCTGCCGGGCCTCGATCGGAATCGTCCCGGTGCCGCACAACGGGTCGATCAGTCTTCCCTCGCCGTGGTGCGCTCCCGCAAGACGGACCATCGCCGCGGCGATGGTCGGTTTGAGCGAGGTTCGTAGCGATCTGGATCTCAGGATTCGATTTCCCAGGTCCTTTCGGGTTCGCTGGATGCCCGCAACGAGATGGTGGCCGTAGAGATCGACCCGCACGTTGATTTCGAACCCCTCCAGATCGACTCGCGTTCCGTAGCGGCCCTGGATCACGGCTCCCGCGGTGCGCTGGATTTCCATGTGTGAGAGGTCGTGCTTGCCCGCACGCTCTGAGGTCACCCGGAACGACGCGGCGCCGGAGAGCTCGGGGAACTCGAAACTCGCGACTTTTTCCTGGATATCCTCGAGGGTTCCTGCCTCGGCTTCTCCGCGGAGTTCGACGACGTGGTGAATCGTCCTGAGACGCAGGAGAGGTTCGACCCTGTCGGTCTCTACTCGGACGTGGCCGGGGTGTCCGTACGGCTCGGACCAAACCCTCGCAGCGGGCAACTCGTCCACGACTTCGCCGGCGGTAATGTCCTGGATTCCCGGGTCGGTAGTGAGTAGAAAGCGCATGGCTCGGTGAGCTGGGTCGTCAGTATAGTCATTCGCACGGCCCGGGACGGCACCGAGGGTAGAATCGGGCCGCGCCTGCAACGGAGAGCGAGGCGAGGGAGTGAACATGTCGAATCACGGTTGGATCACAGTCGTTCTGACGGCCGGATTGCTGGTGGGATGCGGGGGCGGACGGGGAGCCGAGCCCGTTGTCGACGAGGAGCCGGCTGTCGACTCGGAAGCCGGGGGAAACCTGCCCCAGCCGTTCACCGCAGAGCAGATTCGAAACGAGTGGAGGCCGGGTTTGACGATCGACTTGCAGAGGATTACGCCCGAGGAAGATACCGCGGAGCGCTGGACCGTTCTCTCTGCCGACGAAGAAGGAGCGGAGATCGAATACGCGATTCTCGATAAGACAGATCGAATCTCCGGCGAGCCGCGTGTCGAGAAGAGCAGCTGGGTGGAGCTCCGCGACCACGCGACCTTCCCGGCAGCGAGCGCGCAGCGGGAAGAGGTCGTCCGCGACACGCCGCTGGGCACTCTGGAGGGATGGCTCTACACGGTGCGCGACGAGGAGGCCGGTACGGTCACCGAGATCTTCTTCGCCAAGGAATTGCCCGGGGCACCGGTCCACATGCGGTCGAGGCAGGGAGACGAGGTGATCCTGGAGTTGAGGCAGATCGCGCGCAGGCGGCCGTGATGACGGACGCGTTGGGCGGCCGGCTGGACTGATGGGCCGGGAATCCCGATATTCCCTCCTGCACGAAAGACTCCGAGCGGGCACGGAGCCCGGTCGGGGTGCCATGGGATAAGAGGAGACGCGTCATGTTCCGAACCCTCAAGGGCCGCCTAATAGCGGTTGTCGTCACCTGCCTCGTCGCCTGCGGTCTGAGCGTCTTCGCGCAGCAGAGCGTCGTCGTCGTGCGCGCCGAGAGCGTGGATGCGGTCATGAACGATCTGCAGCGAGCCATGACCCCGCTGGGAGTCGAACTGCCACCCGAGCAGGTCCTCGGTTTCGTTTTTCAACAGCTGGGCGTCACGGAGCTGTCCTGGCTCGACAAGACGCGTCCTCTGGCGCTGGTCCTGCCCATGCAAGGTCTGCAGGTAACGCCGCCCGGAATCGTGGCCGTCGTTCCGGTCTCCGACGCATCGGCGGCCGTGGGGGCGCTCGGTTCCGCCCCGGACCCTGACGCCGACGAGGACACGGATGTCGTTCACCTGGTGACTACCGAGGGGACGTCGTTGTTCGTGACGCCGGGCGAGGATTACCTCGTCGTCGGGCTTCACCGGCAACTGGTAGCGGACACCGACGCCAAGGCCGCGCTCGAACTTCCCGGTCTCCCGCCGGGGAGCCTCGCTGTCGACATCTTCCTCGAGCCGATCGCCCCGCTGGTCCAGATGGGGTTGATCAACGCGAAGCAGATGGTCAAGCAGAGAGTCGCCGATGGCGCGGGCGAGGAGGACAGCGAAGAACCGCGATCCGAGGAAGAGGCCGCCGCTGCCGTCGAAGCGGTCGATGCGGTCGTGGACCTCTATTCCGATTTGCTAGTGGATCTGCTGAACAACACGAGCCGGTTGCAGATCTCCCTGGAGTTGGGAGAAGAGCACATGATCGTTCACGGACGCATGGAGCCCCGGGCGGGAAGCACGATGGCGGGCCTGCTCGAGGTCCAGAGCGGCGGGCTCCCCGACATCGCCAGGTATATCGACTCGACGGAAAGCGTAGCGGTCTTCGCGGGCCAGATGAAGCTCACACCGGCCTTCGTCGAGGCCTCGAACGCCTACGTGCAGAGGTTCGCCTCCGCGTTGGCCGTCATGCAGGAAGACGTCGCCGGGATGGCCGGAGTCGACTGGCTCGAGACCTCGACCATGGTTCTCAGGCAACTCGGCGATCGGTGGGTCAACTGCTACCGCGGCGACGTGGCCGGATCACTCGTGCTTGACAAGGAAACGGGAATTCGGATGGAGCAGATCTCCGGGACGGCCGACGCGGCGAAGTGCGGCGAAGTGCTGTCCGAGGTCGCGAGAGCCTTTTCCGAGGTCTCGAACAACGAAGAAGGAACCTCTCCGATCGTTCTGACCGAGGACGCGTTGGAATATCGGGGCGTACGTGCAATGCGACAGGAGATGAACTTCGAGCCGCCGGAGACAACGAACGGACAGGACGATCCAGCGAAAGGGATCGCGGAGGCCTGGCTCGAATCCGGGTCGATGGTCGCCTATACGGGTCTGACGAACGACGTGTTGCTCACCGTAGTCGGAAACGATGCCGAGGAGCGCTTCAAGCACCTCGTCGATCGAGTCAACGATTCGAGATCGGGAGCAGGCATCGAGGCCGGGATGTTCGCGCCGCTTCAGATGGGCCCGGGGTTCTATGGAGTGCTCGACTTCGGCAAGGTGGCGCAGCAACTCGCGGAGAGCGAAGGTGGGGCGGAAGGTGAGGACGTCCGGTCCATGACCGCCCTCTTCGGCGATGCCGGGCGACTCGCCTTCGGCGCGCGACTCGAGACAGGGGCTCTGCACACGGAGTTCGCGATGCCGCTGTCGCTGTTCGACCTTCTTCCGGAGCTCACGCAGGAAAGCGAGGATGAGTCCGAGGCGGCGCTCGACAAAGACGCCACTCCCGAACCGGAGGAGACGGCCGAGCCGGAGGGGGCGACGTAACCCCTAGCCCCACACACCGGCCATCGGGACGGCAAAGAGGAGGTTGAGTGGAATCAGCCGGCAGGCTATCTCCCCGTGCCAAATTCGTTCTCCTGGGTTTGCTGCTCGTCGTTTTCCTGGGCGTGCTGGTCAAGACCGCCTGGTTGTGCGACGACGCCTACATCACCTTTCGCACCATCGACAACTTCAACAGTGGCTATGGTCTCCGCTGGAACGTCACCGAGCGGGTTCAGGTCTTTACCCATCCCCTTTGGATGTTTCTGTTGAGCTCGGTCTATCACTACACCCGCGAGATCTACTATTCTGCGATCGTCGTTTCGATTCTGATCTCGGCCATCGCGACCGGGCTGGTTGCCTTCGGCACCGCGAGAACGAAGGCCGCCGGCGTACTCTCGGTCTCGGTTCTCATCCTCTCCAAATCATTCGTCGACTTCTCGACGTCGGGACTGGAAAACCCACTGACGCATCTGCTGCTGGCGCTGTTCTTCCTGGTTGCCTTGCGCTCGGACTTTACACCTCGAATCCTGTTTTGGCTTTCGCTGATCGCCGGTCTGGCGGCGTTCAACCGAATGGACACGATTCTCCTCTATCTACCGCTGCTCGCCGTGGCCTACTGGCGTGTCGACAAACTGCGAGGCCTCGGCGCGATGACGCTGGGCTTGCTGCCGTTCGTGTTCTGGGCGGTCTTTTCTCTCTTCTACTACGGGTTCCTCTTCCCCAATACGGCGTACGCGAAGTTGCAGACGGGCGTCGCTCGATCGGACCTGGTGGTGCAGGGTCTTCATTACTTGATCAATTCCGCGAGAACCGATCCTCTGATCCCGCTGTGTCTCGCGGCGGGAGGCCTGGCAGTGTGGGCCAGCCGCTGCCGACGATCGGGAGCGCTGCTGGTCGGGCTTTTCTGCTATCTCTCATACATCGTCCTGATCGGCGGGGGTTTCATGGCCGGTCGCTTTGCCAGTCCAGTACTGTTCGGCTCGGCTCTGCTCGTCTCGCGAATCGATCCCCGTCGCGTGCCGAGGTTGGCCTACGCCGGAACGTTCGCCGCTCTGATCGGCGTGGGCTTGCTGGCTGCCGGCTACCGAACCTGGGGGGTCGACGATGCGCAGATCCTCGATCGGTCCGGGATTGCCGATGAGAGAAGGGTCTACTACCAGCATCTGGGGTTGCTGCAGGTAATCGGACGCGAAGGTCCCCCGGAGCACCCCTGGGCCCGGAAGGGTCTCGAGTTGAGGGCCGACAACGAGCCGGTCGTTCAAATTGCGGGTGGTGTCGGTCTGCTGGGTTACTACGCGGGACCCGTGGCGCACATCCTGGACGTTCACGGCGTCGGCGACCCGCTGCTGGCGCGCCTGCCGGCGAATCCGGACTGGCGTATCGGGCACTTCGTCCGCGAGCCCCGCATCGACTACATCCACTCGTTGCAGGCCGGAAGGAACCTGATCGTCGACCGCGACCTCTCCCGCTACTACGAGAAGCTATTCCTGATCACGCGCGGAGAGCTGTTCGACCGACGCCGGCTCGTCGAAATCGCCCGGTTCAACCTCGGCCGCTACGACCGCTTGCTCGACCGGTACCTCGAGCAAAAAGCGTTGCGAGACGCGTCGCAGAACGCGAGGTAGGCTCGCCTCCGCCTCGTTCGTCCCCGTGCCTGGCAGCCGATGTAGGTGGCCTGGTCGTTTTTGTCTTGGAGACCACCCGATGTCCATTCAGAATCGGACAGGCCCTTGAGAGGTCGAAGTGTCTCGATATCGAGTTCTGCAGACAATTGCGGTCGTCGGGCTGCTGACGTTCGTGGCGTGCGGCGAGGAGGGCCGCGAGCGGGAGCCTGGTGAACCGTTCGAGGTCGTCGAGACGACGATCGCCGAGATTCAGGACGCCATCCGCGCGGGACGGGTCTCCTGCCGGCAGATCGTCCAGGCCCATCTGGACCGCATCGAAGCCTACGACAAGACGACGGGTCTCAACGCGATCACGGTCGTCAACCCGGGGGCGCTCGAGCGGGCCGACGAGATCGACGCGGCGGTGCGCGCCGGTGAGGAACTGGGCCCGTTGTTTTGCGCGCCCGTCCTGGTCAAGGACAACTTCGATACACACGATCTACCAACGACGGGGGGCTCGATCGTGCTCGCCGACAGCTACCCGCCGGACGACGCGTTCATGGTGCGCAAGCTCCGCGAGGCCGACGCCATCGTGATCGCCAAGACCAACATGGCCGAATGGGCCTTCAGTCCCCGGCGGACCGAAAGCTCGTCCTTTGGCGTCACGGCCAACGCCTACGCCCTCGACCGCGTGCCGGCGGGATCGAGCGGTGGAACGGCCTCGGGGGTGGCGGCGAGTTTCGGTGTGGCCGGTCTGGGCTCGGATACCGGCAACTCGATCCGCGGCCCGTCGTCCCACCTCGCGCTGTTCGGCATCCGCTCCACGATCGGTCTGACCAGCCGCGACGGGGTCATTCCGCTGGCCTTCGACCGTGACATCGCCGGGCCGATGACGCGGACCGTGGAAGACGGCGCGCGGCTGTTCAACGTGGTCGCGGGGTACGACCCCGCCGATCCGTTCACCGAAGCCGGCAAGGGCAAGCGCGAGGCGGACTACACGGCCTTCCTGAATGAGAACGGGTTGGAAGGCGCCCGTATCGGGGTATTGCGAGCGCTCGTCGACACCGAAGATTCCGATCCCGAGGTTGTCGCACTCTTCGAACGGGCGATCGAAGATCTGGAAGCGGCGGGCGCCACAATCGTCGATCCGGTCGAGATTCCCGACTTCGCCCTGCACCTGGCAGCCGACTCGTTCTGCCCGCGCTTCCGTTACGACATGTACGTCTACCTGCAATCTCTAGGGGATGGGGCGCCGATCCACGACGTCGTCGAGGCGTACGAGACCGGCCAGTATTCGCCCTATGCGAAAGAGGCGTTCGAGTTCTTTGCCGACGGCCCGTTGGACGTGCCGCCCGAGAAGTGGGACGAGCCTTGCCTGCCGTATCTCGCGCATCCGCAGCGCAAGGCCTACCTCGACGACGTGCTCGCGGCGATGGACGCAGCGGGAGTCGACGCGCTGATCTACCCGACGTGGACCAACCCGCCGGCGCATCTCGACAAGGCGCTCGAGGAGTACAAGGGCGACAACAGTCAACTCGTCGCGCCCGACACCGGCATGCCCGCCGTCACCGTGCCGATGGGGTACACCTATGGCAACCTGCCAGCGGGCCTGCAGATACTCGGTCGGCCCTATGCGGAGGGGCTGCTGATCGAACTGGCCTATGCCTATGCGCAGGCCACGCGGCATCGACGGCCGCCGGCCGGATTCCCGGGTCTGACCGACTGAGCCGCCGACGCGTCAGGCCCGGTTTCGCGAGCGGGTGGACCGGAACAGCAGCCAGCCGACGAGAACCAGGGCCAGCATCGAGGCGATTGCCCCCGGAACCCCGGTCAACGCGAACGGTACGCCGACGGGCTTGTGCCCCATGATCAGTATGGCGACAGCGGTACCGATGCCCATCAAGCCCTCCCCGGCGATCAGTCCCGAGGCGAACAGCACGCCCTGCTCGGCGTTCGAGCGCGCGGTTTCCTCGGACCCGTCCTTGCGCTTGCCGAGCTTCTCGATCAGCGCGCGCAGGCAGCCTCCCAGAAAGACCGGCGTCATCGTGGACAGCGGTAGGTAGATACCCACCGCGAAAGCGAGCGATGGGATCCCCAGTAATTCCGCGACGATCGAGAATGAGGCTCCCGTCAGCACGAGGCCCCACGGCAGGTTGGCGTTGAGCACACCGTCGATCACGGTCTTCATCAGCATCGCTTGCGGAGCCGGAAAGTCGGTTCCTCCGAAACCGTACTGGCTGCCCAACAGGAGCACGACGCCGGCGATGACCCAGGCGTTGACCAACGCACCGAACAGCTCGGCGGTCTGCTGGCGGGCCGGCGTGGCGCCGACGAGATATCCGGTCTTTAGGTCCTGCGAGATATCACCGGCGATCGAGGCCGCCACGCAGACGACCGTGCCGATGGTCAGCACCGTGATCTTCCCGAACGAGTCGGTCCAACCGAGCGAATAGAACAGGACGCTCGTACCCAGCATCGTGACGATCGCCATGCCGGACGTGGGGTTCGAGGTCACGCCGACCAGGCCGACGATGCGCGACGAGACCGTTACGAAGAGGAAAGCGAAGAACGCGACGCACACCGCGGCGATCGCGCGAAAGATGAACGGAGATCCACCACCCAGCACGCCGGGAGCCAGCGCGAGAAGCAGCACGATCACTGCCGTGCCGCCGAGCACCACCTTCATCGACAGATCGCGCTTGGTTCGGAGCGGGCCCTCCGCGCCCATCTGGCTGCGGGCCGCCAGGCCACGAAGTCCCTCGCCGATCGAGGCTACCATCAGCGGCAGGGACTTGATCACGGCGATGATCCCGGCGGTGGCGACGGCCCCGGCGCCGATGTAGCGCACGTAGCGGCTCCAGATCTCGTCCGGCGACATGTCGCTGATCAGCTTGGGATCCGAACCGGCGGGGAACAGGTCGGGGAAGATCGGCGCCTGCAGTGCCTCGCCGACCAGAGCCATCAGCGGGATGATGCCGAGCCAGGAGAGCAGTCCCCCGGCGACCATGATCGCGGAGATGCGATAGCCGAGGACGTAGCCCACGCCGAGGAGGGCCGAGGTCGGCTCGATGCCGAGAACTCCCTTCTTCAGCACCGGTATCTTGATGCTCACCTCGCCGGGCCACATCTTGGCCAGTTCGAGGAACGCCTTGTGCACCGAGCCGACCAGCAATCCTATGAAGACCGGCCGAGCCCGCGCTCCGCCCTCGTCGGCGGCGATCAGCACCGCTGCGGACGCCGTTCCTTCGGGGTAGGGCAGGGTGTGGTGTTCCTGGACGATCAGGAACGGACGCAACGGGATCATGAACAGGATTCCCAGCACGCCGCCGCACATCGCGAGCAGTGCTACCTGAACGAATCCTTCTCCCAGGGACGGCGCGATGCCCCACATGAACAGCGCGGGGATGGTGAAGATCGTGCCCGAGGCCAGCGACGAGGAGGCCGAGCCCGCGGTCTGTCCGATGTTGACGTCGAGGATCGTGCCCTTGCCGATGATCGGTCGAAGAGCCGCGAACGCCGCGACCATGATCACGGCCAGCGGTATCGAGGTGCTGATGGTCAACCCGACTTGCAGACCGAGATAGGCGTTGGCCGATCCCAGGACGGCGCCGAAAACGAGGCCCAACACGAGGCCGCGCCAGGACCAATCGGCAAGAGAGGTGTCGTGGGGAACGTAAGGCTTGAATTCGCTCATGGATTCTCCCAGGCGCGGAAGCCTACACTGCCGACCCAGGTATCTGTCAACACGAAGGAGGGAATTCAGACCTCGCGGCGAGCTTCGGCCCGCCGCCGGTCAGTCGGGAATCACGCGGGAAAAAAGGTTCGGCAGCAACCAGGGCTTGCGCTTCAGTAGCTTGGCGATCGGCGGAGGCTTCACCGGAGACGAGCGTACCCGCGACGGCGGTTCCGGCCACTCGAACGGAAGATCCACGACGGTTCCGGGGCCCTTGGCGTTTTCCGTCACGCTCAGCGCGGCGTGAAGCACCGCGGCCTGTCCCTCCGCGTCTCCCGGCTGGCCCAGTGGACGACCCAGCGGATACTCGATCGCCGCGACGCGCGGTACCCCTACCGCCGCCGTGAGATCCGGAATCGGAGAGAGCGTGACCGTTGTCAGGCCGGCCGCTTCGATGCGACGCTGCACCAGTCCCACGGACCAGCAGCAGGTCGGTCAGAACGGAACCAGAAGAACGACATCCACCTGCTCGGCTCGCATCCGATCGATCATCGCCGGAACGCTCTGTTCGAGTAGTACCTCCGGTTCGAGGATGTAGCCCATGAACGAGTAGTGCGACGGCGCAGAGCGGCCAATCTGGCCTGCACTCTCGAGCTCCCGCAGACGTGTGAGGGGCAGCGTGCAGTCGAGGTCTTGCTCCGCATACCGATTGTCCATGTGCAGGTGATAGAAGCGGACATCTTTCTGGGTCGTCTCGCGGGGGAGGACGCGAAAGGTCGGATCGCCCCACCAAGGGTTCCGCCTCTCTCCCTCCTGGTCGAAGGGGCGGTCCTCGGCCAGAGAGATGCCGGCGGTGCTGAGCATGGCCACGGTCGCCCCCACCAGCGGTTTCGCCGCCGGCGTCCACGGAATCTCGCGGGACGGCTCGCGCGCGATCCACGCCTTGACGAGCTTTCTCGTCACGTAGCTCAAGAAACGGTAGGAATCTACCCGGTTCGTCACGATTTCGATTGAGATTCTATCTGAACCGGGACGGCGGATCATGGAAGTCTGCGCAGGGCATCCTCGGCAGCCCACCTGACTTGCGGGTTCGGGTCGTCCGTCAACCGCGCCAGGTGCGCCCGCGCCGATTCGTCCCCGATCATCCCCAGAGCCTGCGCGGCGTTGGCCCGGACGGCCCACTCGTCGTCGTCGAGCATCGAGATCAGCGTGGGAACGGCACGCGTGTCGCCGAGCTTGCCCAGAGCGAACGCCGCCCGGCTGCGGACCTCCTCTTCCGGGTCGCCGGTCGCGCTTTGCAGATACGGCATCGCGTTCGGATCTCCCATCTTGCCCAGGGTGTCGACTGCCGCGGCGCGAAGCTCGAGACTGTCGCCGTCGAGCAACCCTCCGATGAGATCGGCGGATGCGGACACTCCGAGTCTGGCCAGCTCGGCCAGAGCGGTCGTCCGGACGTGATCGCTCTCGTCCTCGAGGAATTCGAGCAACATCTTCTCGATATCGTCGACACCCAGCGCGACGAGTGAGCCGACGGCGCTCGAACGGACGATGACGCTGGAGTCCGTACTGGCTGCGCGCAGCAGGTCCGCCTCTATGTCGACCCTGCCCGATCTGCCGAGAGCCCACGCCGCGGTAATTCGTTCGTTGGTCCTTCCCTTCTCGAGCCGGTCGAGGACGAAACGCAGCTCTGCGTCGTCGAAAGTTGCTCCGTGGGAGCCCAGAAAATCGATGCGATTAACGTTCCACGCGGATGCCACGCCGCCGACGTAGAAGCCGGTTCCGATGGCGAGAGCCAGGCCAACGACGCTCTGTCCCACGATCGGTTTCCAAGGAGCGAGCCGGTCCAGACTGAAGAAGCCGCGAACGTCGGTCCTCATGAGGTGGAAGTAGACCGTGAGCGTGACGATCGCATGCACCGCGTAGGCGAGATAGAAGAGCGCGGTCGAAAGCCGGTCGGGAAAGACCAGCTCCCTGGCCGCGGCATGAGCACCGGCCGATCCGAGTAAGAAGAGCAAACCGTAGAGCGAGGAGGCGACGTACCAGCTCCAGGTCTTGCCGTTGAGCAGACCGAGCCCCAACCAGACCCCGAACCCGCCTGGGACAGCGACGGCGAGCAACCATACCAGCGGTATTCCCTGCCGGGCGCCGCCGCCGATGACCCCGACGAAGAGAGCGACCAGCACGCCGAGGGAACCCACGATCCCGACAGCGATGTGCAGGAAGGTGAGGACCGCGATCCCGAGAGGTCTGTTCTGCCTATTCTGCAACGATGAAGGCCTCACTCAGCTCCGGCTTTCTTGACGCAGCGCCGACAGGCGCTGCATGGCCAGAATACCGAGCGCGGGGCCGATGGCCAGAACGGTGAAGGCCCAGCGCCAGGTCACGATCTCGACGAGGCGCGGAATGAGCTGGATCGTGGCGATGGTCAGTAGGAAGCCCATCGAAGTTTGCAGCGTGAGTGCGGTTCCAACGGCGTGACGCGGCGTGACCTCGGTGACCAGCGTGCTGAACTGGGCGGAGTCGGCCACGACAAAAAAGCCCCAGGCCCAGGCGATCGGCGCGAGCAACCACGGGCTGCCATTGAAGAACAGGCCTATCGTCAGCGCGCACAACCCGCTCGCGGCCATCGCCGCGTTGACGAGTCGTTCCCGGCCGAAACGGTCGGCTTGCCAACCGCCCCAGACGCAGCCCAGCCCGCCGGCTCCGATGGCGCCGAACGCGATGACGTCTCCGGCCCAGGCCGGCTGCGCTCCGGCGCCGGCTCCCGTCCGAGCGAGGAGACTCGCCGCGACGAAAGCGGGGATCCAGGTCCACATCGCGTAGAGCTCCCACATGTGGCCGAGGTAGCCGTAGATCGCGAGACGCGTCGGACGGTGGCGGAGAATCGTGCCGGTCAGGCTCCAGGAGAAGGGACGACGCTCGAACCGATAGGGGCCCTCCCTGTAGCCGCCTGTGACCAACACGGCGGCGAGGAGGGAGTTTAGCGAGGCCGCCAAGACGACGAGACGCGCGTCGGACGGATGGACCGCGTGGATCAGATAGGGCAGAGCCTTACCGACCGTCAGGCCACCGACGACCGTGCCGACGGCAAGACCGCGCGCCGAGCGGAACCAGGTCGCGATCATCTTCATCGCCGGTGGATAAACACCAGCGAGGAAAAGCCCGGTCACGAACCGGAGCGCCAGTGTGAGCTCGAAGCTCGGCGCGACGACCAGAGCCGCATTCGCCGCAGCGGCGAGAACCGCGCACACGGAGAAATAGATCTTCGACGACAGGATGTCGGCGAGATTGAGAAAAGCGGCCAGCGCGGTGCCGGCGACGAAGCCGAGCTGAACGGCCGCCATCAGCCAGCCTACCTGCGTGGCGCTCAGTCCCCACAATTCCCGCAGCTCGCCCGACACGGCGTTGGCCGAAAACCAGACCGACATGCCGAGGACCTCGGCAATCGTCAATAGGGCGAGCATACGCCACCGCGTCGAGCGATCCGCATGCTCGAAAGACAGCTTTCTCCCTTTTGCCGGGTCGTTCATCGAATTCCGCAACGAACGTGTCGCAACGACGGCCGGCCGATCAGGCCCGATCCACGCCCATCTCGCCCGGTGGGCTGAAGAGGTCCAGAACCAACGAATCCTCGAGTGCCACGGCGGAGTGAGGCACGTTGGACGGCAGGTGCATGACTTCGCCTCCTTCGACCGTGATCTCGCGGCTTTCCGCGCTATCCTCCGGCCCGATCACGAATCGTATCCTGCCGGAGACGACGTAGGCGATCTGCTCGTTCTCGTGATGATGAGTCCCCACGCTACAGCCTCGGCGCAGCGCCACCTCGGCGAGCATCATTTTTTTACCGAATATCCGCCTTCTGTCGATCCCCTCCAGCGGATGGTCCTGGGGAATCTCCGACCACCTGTATCGAACCGCTTCCGACTCTTCGCCCTTCATGGCTCACCTCGCTCCGGAACATCTTGTTCCTCGTGTCCGGTGCGTCTACTATCATCAGATCCAGGTCCACGACAAGAAAAAACCCCAGAAGATCTCAAGTGTTCCGAGCCTGAAGAAAAAGAAACGGGAAACCGAAGTCCGGTGCCAAGACCCGCGGGTCCGCGAATCGGGACTCGACGGCCGGAAAGGGGACGAAGATGAATCAGTCTCGACGAGTTTCGATTCTCGTCGCGTTGGTCGCGGTGACGCTCGTTGCCTGCAGCACGACCGTGAACGCTCCGATCGAAGTCGCCGACGGCGAGACACGGCAGGGAAACCTGTCGACGGTGAACGGTTCCGTGACAGTCGGCGAGGATTGCACCGTCAGCGGAAAATGCCAATCGGTAAACGGTGACCTCGAGGTGGGGGATCGATCGCGCGTCGGAGCTCTGAGCGCGGTCAACGGGTCGATCCGTATCGGCGAGGAGGTCGTCGTCGACAACGACGTGGAGTCGGTCAACGGGCCGATTTCGGTGGGTGCCGCGTCCAAGGTCGCGGGCGAGATCAAGACGATTAACGGGCCGATCGAGCTCACGCAGGCCGTGGTGGAGCGAACGGTTCGGACTCTCTTCGGCGACATCGAGCTTCGTGACAAGTCGGTCGTCAAGGGCGACATCGTGGTCGACAGCAAACTGGGCACTTCGAGCCGTACGAAGACCGTCAAGATCGAGATCTCGGGCGAATCGGTCGTCGAGGGAAGCGTCATCGTCGAGAGCAAGAAGATCGAGGTCCAGGTGATCTTGCGTGACGGCGGCAAGGTTCTGGGGACGATCGAGAACGCCGAGGTCATCGAAGAGGATTCGTGAGCGAGCGTAGTCGAGGGTTCCTGATACCCGCGGTTCTCGCCGCCGTCACGACGCTGCTTCATCTGCTGACGGCACAGGACAGTTACGGGATCTTCCGCGACGAGCTGTACTACGTCGCCTGCTCGGAACATCTCGGCTTCGGCTACGTCGACCAACCCCCGCTGGTCGCACTACTGACCAGGCTCTTTCGGACCCTGTTCGGCGGCTCGCTTCCGGCCCTGCGCCTGCTTCCGGCCCTGGCCGCCGGCGGCACGGTCTTCCTGACGGCACGCATCGCGCGCGAGCTCGGTGGCGACCGTTTTGCCGTCGTGCTGGCCGCGCTCACGACGGCTCTAGCACCGGCCTACGTCGGCAACTTCGGCTTCCTCTCGATGAACTCCCTCGACGTCTTGTTCTGGACCGGGGCGGTTTTCATTCTCGTGCGCATCTTCCGCACCAAGAACGAGGCATTGTGGATCCCCTTCGGCGTGGTCGCGGGGCTCGGGCTCGAGAACAAGATCAGCGTGTTGTTTCTGGGCTTTGGGCTCGTCGTCGGTTTGGTGCTGGCTCGAGAGTGGGGTCATTTCTGAAGCCGGCAACTCTGGCTCGGCGGATTGACCGCCTTCGTCCTGTTCCTTCCGCATCTGATCTGGCAAGCGGTCTACGGGTGGCCGACGCTCGAGTTCATGGAACGAGCGACTCAATACAAGAATCTTCCCCTGGCCCCTCTCGAGTTTCTGAGCGCCCAGGTGTTGCGCATCAATCCGATCGTGGCGCCACTGGCACTCGCGGGGCTGGCGTTCTACCTCTTCACCCGCCAGGGTCGACCGTACCGCGCGCTGGGTTGGGCTTTTCTCGTGGTTCTGGCGCTGATGATCACGCAGCGAGCCAAGCCCTACTATCTCTCGCCGAGCTACACGCTGCTTCTGGCCCCCGGTGCGGTTCTCCTCGGCCAGCTGGCCGGCCGTCGTGGCCTCGCCT
>Ga0255055_10000081_pt1 | contig 68600 bp, 63 predicted proteins | sample JV7_2_27_MG_FD_188633 | JGI IMG/M metagenome (GOLD analysis project Ga0255055, IMG submission 188633) | Seawater microbial communities from Jervis Inlet, British Columbia, Canada - JV7_2_27 | ecosystem: Environmental > Aquatic > Marine > Inlet | place: Canada: British Columbia | collected... | reverse complement strand
AGCAGGCGCTTCGCCCGCTCGCAGTAGGGACATTCGGGCCTCGTGTACAACACGATCGGGGGCATGAACCCACACCTCCCAGGGCGGTGACTTTACCGGTTTCGACGCCGGAGCCGCTACATCAGAGTGGCTCGGTGATGGGGAGCTCCTCCCAGAGGAGCTGCAGGAAGGTCCCGATGAAGAAGGAGAGAAAGCTCATCAGCAGCACCGCGGTGGGGAAGGCCAAGAAGGGCTCGATTCCGATGATCCGGGGCAGCTCTCCGAGGAAGGGCGGCGCGGCGGTCCGGAGCAGTTCCATCGAGCCGGCGCCCATCTGAGGACCCCAGTTGCGCACCGCCATCAGGGGGCCGAGCAGGCTCGTCACCACCATTCCGAAGCCGGCCGCCTCGACCACGCCGAGCAGGAAGATCCGCCGGGCCCGCGCGAAGGATTCCTGCGGATCGCCGATCCGGCGCTGGACCTCGACATAGAGGTAGAGGAGGGTCGTCGATCCGAGCAGGCCCGCCACGGTCGCCAGGTAGAAGGGTGACTGCTCGGCCAGATCCCAGACCTCGTCGATCAGAAAGACCGGCAGGTAGCCGACGATGATCCCCGCCCCGATGCGCGGCACCGCCGCGTGGAAGAAGGTGAGCTCCTTCTTCCACATGAAGCGGTAGGCCAGGAACCAGAATGCGACGGCGGACACCACGATCACCTCCGCCGAGGCGACGGCGTCGAAGAAGCTCGGGGCGCGTTCGTAGGCAAAGATCGCACCCAGGAAGGGAAACGCGAGCAGCAGCAGCGCGATGGCGTAGGTGCGGGTCGTGTGCAGGGAGAGGATCTTCTCTGCGTCGTCTCGACCGGCGGCGAGATGATCGTGGTGATGCAGCACCGCGGCCGCGTGGCGAACGTCATACTGACGCAGGAACCAGGTCTCGAGCTTCTTCAGCAGCCGCCGGCAGTCGCGGTTCCCGGGACGTCGCAGGAAGGGAGAGAGGTCGGCACCCCGGGTCACCGGGCCCCGACCGTTCGCGGCGACTGCGCGCATCACCTCGATCTCGCGGTCGTCGAAGGGAGACAAGTCCGTTTCGAAGGCCCGGTTCGTCTCGTCGAGGCAGATATCCTCGAGCCAGCGGTAGTAGGCCCGCTCCGCGGCCCCCACCAGGCGGCGGTCGATCAGATCGGGATCGCCCGCGGCCAGGGCGTAGAAGAAGCCGATGTCGTTGGGATCGTCCGACGAAAGCTCAGGAGCGGCGTCGCCGGCGATGTAGCGTTCCATGAAGTGGGGCTGAACGCGCTCCTGGAGGATCACCAGCAGGGCCCGGAGCACCAGCTTGCGCAGGTGGAAGCGGGGAATGCTCAGCCGCGGGTGGTCGTCGAGACCCTTGTCCGCGATGAAGCGGCAGGTGAGCTGTCCGAAGACCGCCACATCCTCGCAGACCCGCTGGAGCGGAGCGGAGGACCCGCTGCCCTCGACGCGGTCGATGATCCCGCAGAGGTAACCCGGAAGCGCCGCCAGCAGGCGCATCATGGCCTCCTCGGAGTCGCGCCGATTCGCTTCGGGCGCGATCCGGGCCGGGTTCGACCAGAGATCCTCGAGGCGGAGATAGAGCTCTGCGGGATCGTGGCGGTCGGGATGAAAGGAGAAGGTCTCCGGAAAGGCGGGGACGAAATCTCCGCCGGATTCCCGTTCGAAGCGCACTTCCCTGGCGTGAAACGCGTAGGTGACGCGCAGCGTGGCCCGGAGCCGCTCGATTCGGAACTCGAGTCGGGGAAGACCGCCGGCGCCGCGCGCGGACGCCTCAGAGCGTTCGCTGCTTCGAATTCTCTCCGGACTCGTAGTAGGACTCCACCCGGCGCGCGAGATCGCGCACGCGCGCGGGCAACTGATCCGGCAGCGGCCAACGGGACATCGCGATCCGCGTCCGATCGAGCAGCAGCTGCGCCTCGGGATACTCTTCTCGCGCCAATGAGTCGTCGACCTCGAGCCAGTACTCGATGGCCGTCATGCTGCGCGAGATGCGATCGGTGAGCTCGACCATCCCTGGGGACTCGATAGTCGAGCCGCTCACCTCGTCCCGCAGGGCGCGCAGCTCCACCAGCGATCCCTCGAGCACCCCGCGAACCTCCCCCACGCTCCCCACGATGGCGGCCACCAGCTCGTCGAACCGGCGCCTGAGCGGTTCGTGGGAGATCTCCCGGGCGAGGATGACACGGCCGAGGTCGCGATTCCGGGGGTCTTTCAGGGCCTGGACTGCGACGCGCAGCCGCACCCTGCGGGCGTCTCTGCCGAGGTCGACCTCCTGGTAGTTGACCTCCTCGTCGGACGAGATGCGAAGCGCCGCATCTCGCAGTGGCTCGAGGTTCGCCGCGTCGAGCACCTCCTTGAGCCCTCGTCCCCGCGGATCCCGCTGGAGGCCCAGCCAGTCCCGGGCCGGCTTGTTGGCGGCGCGCACAAGCCCGGCGGCGTCGATGGCGATCGCTCCGGTGTCGAGCTGATCCATGACCGCCTGGAGCATCACGTTGGCGTCGCGCAGATCGGTCATCAGGCGCTCGTTCTCGACGGCCAGGGCGTGGTGATCGACGGCGCGCCTCACCACCTGCTTGAGATCGGCGGGCTCCCACGGCTTGGTGATGTAGGCGTATACGTGGCCGTCGTTGATCGCCCGGATGATGGCGTCCATGTCGGCGAAGCCGGTCAGGATGATGCGGGTGGTGGTCGGGTTCATCTCGAAGACCTTGGAGAGGAACTCGACACCGGTCATCTCCGGCATGCGCTGGTCCGAGATCACCACGGACACGGGTCCGTCGCGCTCGAGGAGGTCCAGGGCTTCGCTGGCGGAGCTGGCGGTAAGGACCTGGTAATCGTCCTCGAAGGTATAGGTCATCGTCTCGAGGATGGCCTCCTCGTCATCGACGACCAGGATCCGGCTGCGTTCGGGGCCCTTCATGGTTGGGGCAGAGGATGACTCGTTGTCGCGCGAGCCGCACCCCGCCGGCAAGTCGGCGGCGGGCTACCAGCCGGGGGAGCGGCCGGCCGCCCGAGAGGGCTTCGCCTTGTCCTGGGCGCTCTTCGCCTTCACCTTGGCGCGAAGCTCCTTGCGGTACTTCTCGAGCCGCTTCGGGAGCCGCTCTCGGGCGACGCTCGTCCAGGGACGCTGCTCCGCGCCCTCACGGAATTTCCGGAACTTGCGGTAGGCCCAGAGCTCGTGCCTGAAGTCGTCCTCGACGATCTTCATCATGATCGCGTCGTCGAGGAATCCGAGGCCCGGGATGTGGTCGGGAATCATGTCCTCGGGATTGGCGAAGTAGGCGAGGGCGGCCAAGGCCCGGTCCGCGGCGCCCTGGGGAACGGCGTAATCCTTGTCCTCGAGCATCTGGATCAGATCCTCCAGGATCGCGATCGCCTCGAGGACGAAGCTCGAGGCCTTCTTGGCGCTGCGAACCCGGGCGACCAGGGCGCCCACTTCCTCGAGGATCTTGGGCCGATCCTCCGGAGACGACTGCTGCTTCGCCGTACGGTAGAGCTTGCGGAAGTAGGCGACATCCGATTCATCCAGTGTGAACGACACCTTGAACGACTTGGAAACCATTGCCTCTCCTCCAGTCGGCCGACTCTATCAGTATCGCGCGTAATCGATCAAGCGGTCGAACGAGCCCCCCCAGTCGCTCTCCCAGTGATCCAGGACCACCTGGCCGGGGCTCTTCCCGGTCTCCAACTGCTCGAACAACGGCTCGAGGAAGCCGCGTTCGTCGTCCCTCGATTCACCCGGGTGCGCGATGCGCCGGAGGCCCCCGAAAGCGAGGGAAACGACCTCCCGGGCCAGTGGCAGCACGGGCCCTCCGGGAACCTCAGCGGCCAGGCCGTCCCGGGCGACCGCATCCAGGGCGGCCTCCCGCTCCTCGAAGCTCCAATCCTCCACCAGCGCCCAGGCCGCGGAGAGGGCCTCCGCATCGTAGAGGATCCCCTTCCAGAGAGCGGGCAGGGCGCAGGTCAGATTGGACGGAACCGCATCGGCGCCGCGCACCTCGATCACCTGCTTGAGGCGCACCTCGGGAAAGAGGGTCGTCAGGTGCCGGTCGAAGTCGGTGAGGGTGGCCCTGTGGCCTTCGAGGCCCGCCTTCATGAACTGCCGAAAGGTCATTCCCGTGGCCGGAAGATACTTGCCGTCGCGCACCAGGAAGAACATCGGAACGTCGAGCGCCCATTCGACGTAGCGGGCGTACCCGAAATCCGGGTCGAAGACGAATGGAAGCAGTCCGCAGCGGTCGGGATCCGTGTGGCGCCAGAAACGGACGCGGTGGGAGATGAAGCCGCCCGGCTTCCCCCCCGAGAGACTGGAGTTGGCGAACATGGCGGAGACGACGGGCGTGAGCCCCATGGCCGTGCGCATCTTCGCCACCATGTCGGCCTCCCCGGAGTAGTCGAGATTGGCCTGGACCGTGGCGGTCAGGTGCATCATGTGGAGCGAGAAATCGCCGCGAGTGGGAAGATAGCGGCGCATGATGTGGTAGCGGGCCTTCGGCATGCGGGGAACGTCCGCCACCTCGTAGAGGGGATTGCAGCCCACGCTCAGCCAGATCAGGCCCATGGGCTCCGAGACCCGGCGGACCAGGTCCAGATGGCGATTGAACTCGTCGCAGGTCTCGAAGATGCTTCGCACCGGTGCACCCGAGAGCTCCAGCTGCCCGCCGGGCTCGAGGGTGATGCTGGCCCCGTCCTTCTCCAGCGCGATCACGTTCTCGGCCTCGAAGACGGGGGTCCAGCCGTCCTCCCGAGCGATCTTCTCCAGCAGGGCGCCGATGCCCCGCTCGCCCTGGTAGGGAACCGGCCCGAAATCCTCCGCGCGCAGACCGATCTTCTCGTGCTCGGTTCCAATCCGGAAGCCGTCGGCGGGCGTCTCACCGGCGCGCAGGTAGTCGAGAAGCTCGGAGGTCGATGTGACCGGGGTCTCGGCGGTCAACCCATCCCTCCCTCGCCAGCGTAGATCTCCGGGTGAACGAAGGGAGTGAGCGCGCAGAGCACCGCGTGACGCGTGTACTCGGCGCGCGTCAGCGCACCGCCGGTGAGCTTCCCGACGTTCCCGATGGAGAGCGGCGCGGGGGCGGTGGATGATCCCCCGTGCCGCCGCCAGAGGCGATCGAAGAGCGCCCCGATGGGCCGGCGCTCCGCGACGGCCTGCTTCGAACAGGCCGGCGGATAGCTGAATCCCGAGGAGAGGCCGAGAGAGATCTGGACGCCGTCGCTCACCGCGGCGCAGCCGATGTTGAACCAGCTCCCAGCGGGTCCGGGAATCGCCACGAGCCCGTCCTCGTAGCCCACTCCCAGATCGCACTCGCCCCAGCGCCGCGCCCCCTCGGCCCGGTTGCGGGCTCCCTCCACGATCTCCTCGAATCCAAGCGGCTGGTCGGCTACGCCGCTTTCCACGTCGATCCCCTCGATCGTGACGTCGCTGGAAAAGGCGACCAAGGCCGCGCGCACCCCTTCCAGTTTGGGAGGATTGGTGGATCCGACGCGCACCAGCCGAAGCTCGGACAGTGCCTTCACGGAATGGCCGCCTCCCGCTCACCCAGGGCGCGACCGAGCACTTCGAGCCGCCGGCGGAGGCAATCGGGGATGGGAGCACTCACGGCGCTATCGTGGCACAGATCGGGAGGTCGAGCAGCAGGCCGGAAGCGGCGGCCGTGGCGGGCACTGCGGAAAGAGGGCTAGCGCGCAGTCGGGACCTGGTGAGGGTGCGGGCTAGAGCGCCTCGTTGGTGACCACCACGAGCTGCGTGGGATCGAGGTCGCGGAGCAGCTCTTCGCGAAGCTGCGCGAATGCCTGCTGGGCCTGGGCGAGAATCGGATCGCCCGCGGGAGTGCGCACCGCCGCCGGATCCACCCACTTGCCGTGCTTCATCAGCTGGTAGTGCAGGTGGGGACCCGTCGAGACGCCAGTGGATCCGACGTAGCCGACCACTTGTTTCTGCTGCACTCGCTGTCCGACCTTCATGCCCCGGGGGAAGCGAGAAAGGTGTCCGTAGTAGGACACGTAGCCGTTTGCGTGCCTCACCTTCACCAGCTTGCCGACTCCGCCCGAGACACCGCGAAAGATCACCGTGCCGTCGGCGACGGACCACACCGGTGTGCCGTAAGGGGCGGCGTAGTCGATGCCCAGGTGCGGGCGACGGACCCGGAGGATCGGGTGGAGGCGAGAGTGGGAGAAGCGGGAGCTGATGCGCCGGAAGTTGAGCGGCGCGCGCAGGAGCTGGCGCCTCACCGAGGAGCCGTCCGGTCGGTAATAGCCGCCCCTACCCTCCGCGCGCTCGAAGTACAGGGCCTTGTACTCATCGAGGCCGTTGGTGTAGCGGCAAGCCAGGATCCGACCGGGCCGGACGTAGTCCTCGTTCCCGTCCTCGCCGACCAGGAAGAGGCGCTCGTAGAGGATCGAAAACTCGTCCCCGGGCTGAACGCTGCGGGAGAAATCCACGTCCCAGGCGAAGATCTCGGCGAAGTCGTTGGCCAGCTCGACCTCCTCGCCCAGCGCCTCGATGGCCTCGTAGAGCGTCGTCGATACCACCCCGGCGATCCGTGCCCGGCGGCGGACCAGCTCCGGCTCGTGCCGGGTAGCGAGGTAGCCGTCCCCGTCTCGCTCGATCGTGTAGTACCGGAGGAGCGAGCGGGCGTAACGGAAACGAAGGACCTCTCCCTGCTCGTCCAGGGTGAGCCGGTAGCTGTCTCCGGCGCGCGCGTAGCGGAAGTCGAACACCGGCGCCATCTCCGTGGCGATCAGGTGGACGATCGCGGCGGAGACGCGGTGATTCCCCAGAGAGCTGGCCAGGGTCCGTCCCTGCCCGATCTCGCCCTCGGTAATGATCCGAACCAGGGGCCTCTTCCCGGCGTCGGTCGCAGCGGCCTTCTCCGGCTCTGGAACGGAATGGCCCGCGGGCACGGGAGCCGCCTCAGCGGAAGCGGGCGCTGCCGCCGAGAGTTCCGGCGGCGGTGCGAGTCGACGCTGGGCAGTCAGCAAGCCGACGCCGCTGGCAACGGAGAAGAGGCAGGCCAACACCAAGACGATCCAGATCCGACCGCCTCGGGACAGTCGCTGCCGCCAGCGCGCCCACCTTCCAGCCTCTACCATTGCCTCTCCTGCCAACCGGACGGTGTAGTGGGGGACGGTGTACTGAGGCGGACCCGGGCACCGACCGGTACGCTCACTTCTACTTCGGCACACTAAAGCTTACGCTAGATAGTTCATTCTTTGGGTTCTTTGTGTGCGCAGGATCACATTCTTCCGAGAGACTGACCACCCCAGGGGAATCACGGACAATACCTTGAGCTGCATGGCATCTCTCCTCTGTCGCAACGCCGCGCGCTGTCTTTTCCTGCTCGCGGTTCTCGCATGCGCATTCCCCCCGGGGAGTGAATCTCTCCTGTGGCGGCTTCGCTGGCCGGATCATCCCGACCCCGAGACGAATCTGCGAGGAGCCGCCAGCGCCATCCTCTCCCGGGCCATCCAGGTCGATACCAGCAACCCGCCCGGCAACGAGCGGCCCCTGGCGGAGTACCTGGTCGGCATCCTCGCCAGAGAGGGACTCGAAGCGCGGGTGATCGACACACCCTCCAGCAACTCGGGCGCGAACCGGGCGGCGGCCTGGGCGCGCTACCCGGGCAGCGGGCACCGCCGCCCGATCGTGCTGCTCTCGCACCTGGACGTGGTTCCCGCGGACGAGAGCCAGTGGGTGGTGGGGCCCTTCCAGGGAGCCATCGTCGGCGACACCGTGGTCGGGCGGGGCGCCCTGGACGCCAAGGGGATTGCGGTCGTCCATCTCCTCACCCTGGTCAAGCTGGCGCGGCGGGGCGTCGTCCTCGACCGGGACGTGATCTTCTTGTCGACACCGGATGAGGAGAACGGCGGTCGCGAGGGGGCGCGCTACCTGGCACAGGAGCGAAGCGATCTGCTCCGGGGGGCGGAGTTCCTGCTGACCGAGGGCGGAGGGATCATCCCCGGCGAGGGAGAGACCCCGGATCTATGGGGCGTAGCCTTTGCTGAGAAGAGCCCTTGCTGGATCGAGGTGGTCTCGAGCGGCGCTCCCGGCCACAGCGCCACCGCGACGAGCGACGCGGCGGTCCCGCGATTGATCGCCGCCCTGGACCGGGTGCGCCGGATGGAGACCGAGATCCGCGTGACTCCCGAGGCGGAGCGGATGTTCGCGGCACTGGCTCCCTTCGCCGCGCCCGAGGACCGCGCGAGCTTCGCGGACCTGGGCGCCGCCCTGCAGTTCGACGCCGGCTTCCGCGAGCGCTTCCTCTCCAGGGCCGGCTTGGCGGCCCGGGTGCGCAACACGGTCGCCATCACGGTGCTGGAGGGAAGTACGCGCACCAACGTGATGCCGGCCGAGGCCCGCGCCCAGCTCGATGCGCGGCTGCTTCCCGGCGAGCGCTGCGAGGACTTCATCGCCAAGATCAGCCACGTGATCGGAGACCCGCAGGTCGTCCTGACGCCCATCCTGAGCCCCGAGGCGCAGAGTTCACCGGTCGAGACCGATCTCTTCCGGGCCATCGAGGCGACAGCGGCTCTCTCCAACTCGCCGAGTGCCGTGGTGCCCCGGATGACCGCCGGCTTCACGGACGCCCACTACTTCCGGGATCTCGGCATCGTCGGCTACGGCTTCGTTCCGCGCCGCCTTCGCCCCTACGAAACCCGTGGGGTCCACGGCCCAAACGAACGCATCTCCATCGAAAACCTGGAGCTGGGCGTCAACACGCTGGTCGAGATCCTCGAGCAACTCAGCGGGGACTGAGCGGGGACGTTGTTGAACGTTCAACTTCCCGGAGGGTTTGCCGGCCCGAAGTTGAACGTTCAACAACGTCCCCGGCTCAAAGGCGCTTTTCGAGAACGTCCATCGCCGCTTCGAATCCAAGGGCGCGCCAGAAGGCGCGCGCACCGACATTCTCCGCGGCCACTTGGATCTCCGCCCGCCGGATCCCCCGCTCGCCCATCCAGGCCAAGCCGGCCTCGGCCAGCGCTCGGCCGATGCCGCGGCGGCGCGACGGCTCTCGGACCAGCAGTTGCTCGATCTCTCCGCGCTCGGTCTCGGCGAAGATCGCGGGGCGGTGCAGCACCCGCGCGATGCAGAGTCCGCAAAGATCGCCATCCTGGTCCCAGACCAGGACGCGGCTCTCGCCGTCCCGCAGGCGCCCGGCCAGGAGGCGGCGAACCTGGTCCTCCGCCTCGGGGCCGGCTCTCAGCGCGAAGCGGCGGGAGCGCTTCGCGTGATACTCGAGAATCATGGAGAAGAGCGCGACGAGACGCTCCAGATCCCGCTCCCGAGCGCGGCGAAGCGGGGGAGCGCTCACGGCCTCAGGCGGCCGTCTATCAGCATCTGCTGGATCTCCTCGATGGTCTTTCCCTCGTCGACGAAGAGGGTGACCATCTTCCGCGCCAGGCTTTGGATCTGAGGCCGGAACTGCCGCGGGTCGTTGCCCTGGTTCCGATAGCCCTCCGTGATGGTGCGCTCGAACTCGAGGCGCAGGGAGCGGCGATCTTCGTCACCGAACTCTCCCGCCTCGATCGCCTTGCGCAGCTCCTGCTCGGAGCCGCCGCCGGGCATCTCTCCGCTGAAGAGCTGGGCCCCCATCTCCCCGAAGAGGAGATCGTAGACGCGTTCGCCTTGCGACTTCCCGCTCCCCTTCACGGTGCTCACTTCGCCAGAGCGCATCATGCGGAAGGTCCCGATGCGGGTGCCGTCCCGGTCGTAGCGTCCGCGAATCACATCCCCACCGGACTCGACGGATTCGCCCGCCCAGGTCGTCCGGCCCTCCATGCTCTCCATCGCCGCCGAGCCCATCACGTCGTCCCGGATGAACGTCGGCTCGTCGGGCATCCCGGTAATCTGCCAGACCTCCTGGAAGGTGATGAAGCGCGCGGATCGGTAGCCGCTCTTCTTGCCGGAGTTCCAGCCCTCGGCGTCGGAGCCTCGGAGGATCTTGGAGCGGGAGCCCCGCGGGTTGATCTCCAGACCCGCCTGGATCTGGGAGAGCTGCGCGGCGTTGGGCTCCCAGAAATGGAGCACGCGGCTGGCGCGGTTGCCCCCGAGCCGCTCGAAGCGCCCCGTGTGGTCCGAGAAGACCACGATCGGATAGTCGGTCCACCTGAGGCGGCTCCCCTCTTTCTCGAAGACCCAGATGCGGTCCTCCCAGCGCTCCCGCTCCGGATGCTCCGTGACCGAGTCGTTGTAGTGGATCAGGACATGCCAGGTGCCGATCAGGTCCACCGCCTCGGCGGGCGTCACCGGGGTGGCCGCGACCGCGAGAGTCAGGACTCCGAGAAGCAGCCGTCCCATCAGATCCTCCGCTGGATTTCGGGGAAGCTCCGCCAGACGGGCACCCCACAGAAGTGGCTGCCCTCGGTGCACCGAGGGCGCGCGAGACCGGAGCGCACCAGGCAGGGGGGACCCACGTGCCTCATCAGCTGGGGGTGCACCGCCCGTACCTGTTCGATCTCGTCGAGGGAGGCCTCGAAGATCTCACGCTGTGCGTTGAAACACGTCCGCATGCTCCACTTGTGTAGTAGATGCATCAGGCTCCCGGTTTCTTCAAACCGCACTGCGAGGGCGTTCGGCAGCACGTACAGGGCGAGCTCGGCAGGAGCACCCAGCTCCAGGAGCCGGCCGCGGGCCTCCCAGGCGGCCTCGACGCTCTCCTGGAAGAGGTCGTGACACGCGGGATCCGAGGCGATCAGCTCGGGCTCCACCGCGTCCACGAAGGCCGGGACCGTCCGCGTCAGGAGCGGCCGGGAGGCGGGAACCATGCGATGGCGCTGGTCCTGGGAGTCGGCGCTGTGAGAGAGCTTCTTCCTGAAGGTGTAGTTGGCGTGGCCCAGCGTGCGCATCAGCGGCAGGTGCGCCGAGACGTTGAGCGCGTCGAGACGACGGCGATTCCTCGCCGGATCCAGGACCCAGTCGAGAGCGGTTTCATCGTCGAGATCGGGCCGGCTGACGACCTGGCGCACGGCGCCGGCGACCACCTCGGGCCCCCGCATCCCGTAGTCGACCAGCCTTGCGCGGCGGCCGTCGAGGGACTTGTCGAAGGCCTCGAGGGCGGCGGGATCGCCTGGCCCGCCCTGCCGGAGGGAGAACTCCATCACCTCTCCCGACTCGAGGGGGGCGTCACCGATCTCCCGGAAGAAGGCAGGATCGATTCGCTCCACCTCCGCCACCATGCGGTCCACCACGGTCCGAGCCTCGCGCGAGGCGTCACAGGCCGCGGCGGTCCGTCGCAGGCGGTGCAGCGTAATGCCCGAGACCGTGTAGACCATGGCGGTGTGGCAGGCGACGGGGATCACGTAGCGCGCGGTCTCGATCGCCCTCTTCTCGGCCTCCCTCGCCACGCTGCGGCCAAAGGCTCTCGATTGCCGCTTCGCAAGCCGCCAGAGCTCCGAGAGCAGGCCCAGGGCAACGGGCTCGAGCCGTTCGCTGAGCTCCGCATAGGCGCGCCAGGCCCCCTCGACGGCGACCGCGAACACTTCCCGAGCTTCACCTTGGAGGGCCGGCGGGAGATGAGCGCGCACTTCGTCGAGCTTCACGTAGCGCTGACTCTGCTGCTCACTGTTGTAGAACGGGAAGCTGTGCAGGAAGGACCAGACGAGCTGGCGGGAGATCCCCGACAGCCCGAATTCGAAGGTGGCGTGCTGATACACCGTATGGTGTCCAGCCCGGTAGGTCAGCGGTCCGATGCTCCGCCGCTGGCGATCCGTGACCTCGTCGGCGGCGATGACGCGCGGCGAGTAGCAGGTGCGAGCCGCCGCCACCGCGTCGTCGTAGGGCCTATCGAACCAGTTGCGAAGACGGACCTCGGGTCCGTGATCGATCAGGGCCACCCACCCACTCCGTCGATAATCCGGAATTCCCGGAGCTGGGACTAATCTGGCAGGTTGGACCCGGGGGATCAATGAGTGGCGAAAGTTTTCCCAGTATGGGCGAACCAATCCCCCCGCGAAGCTTTCCGTCAGTTGCATCGCCCGCCGAGATCCCCTTCGGTTTATCCTTTTGGCGGTGGGAGATCCGCGCCGGAGCTGCCTGCCGCCTGCCGGAGTCACACAGTTGGCACGAGGATTGCGCCGGATGGAGAACGGGTGGGTGCGAGCGGGACCGGGCCGGTCCGGCTGGCTCGCTCTCGACCCGCGACACATGGGAACCATGCCGACGCTCTGGATCGTCCATCGCGACGCGAGTGTGCGGGGAGCGCTCGCCCGCCTCTCGGCCGCCGGCAGCGACGCGCTGCTGGGGGAGCCGTCGGACCGCGCTTTCGAGACGAGCGATCCGCCGCGAATCGTGCTTCTCGGCGTGGAGCGGGACCTGGAGGCGGAGCTGGAGTTCGCCCATCGTCACGCCGCGCGGACTGCCGACGCCCACTGGATCCTGCTTCCCAGGCCGGGAGACCAGCACGAGGTGGCGAGGCTTTTCGACACCCTGGCGGCGGAGATCCTGGTCTTCCCACCGGCCCCCGAGCGCCTGCGGCAGCGGATCCGCATTGCGCTCGCGGCGAGGCCGGCGGAGGCACTCTCGGCGCGGCGGGTGCGCGATGCCCTCTCCGCCCGCTTCTCGCGCTTCTTCGCCGATCTCGAGCTCCCAGAGCTGCTTCGGGCCATGGATCCGCGACTCGCGGCCGCGCCGCTCCTGGTGCGAGGCGAGCCCGGCACCGGGCGCAGCCTACTGACCCATTACGTCCACATCTTCGGGGGCGGCTCCCGTGGCGGGTTCGCCAGGGTGCCCTGCGAGGGCGTGGGCACGGCGAAGTCCGTCCGAGAAATGATCCGCGACGCCTCGGAGAGCCCGGCGGGCCGCCGGCCGTCGACGGTGTGCCTGGAGGACCTGGACAGACTGCCGTTGCCGCTTCAGCGGGAGATCCGGGGCTGGATCGAGACCGCGATCCCGCCCGGGCTGACCGGCGCCCAACCCAACCGGTGGGTCGCCACGCTGGGAGACGACCCGGACGCGGGCCGTGAGGGCGCCCTGGATCCGAGCCTGGCCCAGAGCCTGGCGGGGATCGCGATCCGGATTCCACCGCTGCGCGAACGTCCGCTGGCGATCGGCACCTTCGTCGCCGACACAGCGCTCGAGTGGTGCACGACCCACGGCGAACGCCCCCGCCAATTCAGCCCCGCCGCCATCGACGCGCTGCGCGATTACCCCTGGCCCGGCAATCTGCGCGAGCTCGAAGCCGTGGTCGCCCGCACCCTCGCCGCCGGGCTGTCCGATCCGATCGAAGCGGAGCAGCTGCGCTTCGACGAGAGGGAGCAGCCGTTGGAGAGCGTCAGCCCGGCGGGGCAGGGGGACCGGGACGAGGCAGCGGAGGAAGGTCCTGCTCCGGCCGCGCCGGCGGCGGAGGCCGAGCCAGTAGAACCCCCCGTCGAGGAGCGCGAGGCGGCGCCGGCGGCCACTCCTCCAGCGGCACCCGGGAACGATCTCCTGCAGCGCCTGGTGAAGTCCGTGGCCCACCAGGTGCGCAACCCCCTGGTGGCCATCCGAACCTTCGCGTCTCTCCTCCCGGAGCGCTTCGAGGATCCGGAGTTCCGGGGCCGCTTCCACGAGGTCGTCGGAGGCGATCTGGGTCGGATCGAGCGGGTTCTCGACCAGCTCTCCGGCTTCGCTGCCCTCGAACCCGCTCAGACCGCCCCGGTGAATGTGGCGGCTCTGATCGAGCAGCTCCTCGAAGAGCGGCGCTCCCGGATCCAGGCGCGGCGGCTGCTGGTGTTGAAGGAGATCGACAGCGCCTCGCCCTTCGCCCTCGGCGACGAGGCCCAGCTCCGCTTCGCGCTCGAGTCCCTGATCGACAGGACCCTCGACTGGGTGCCGGAGCGGGCAAACCTCTACCTGGCATCGAAGCACCATCCCTCGGGGCTGCGCGGGGGTCCTGCCGTACGTGTCCTGATCCGCTTCCACACCCCCTCCCCGGCCAGCAGAGCGCCGAGCGTCGATGCCACCGTCCCCGACGATCTCTCGCTGCGCTACACCTCGATCGAGATCGTGCTGGCGGAGCTCGTGATCGGATCCCAGGGTGGGACGCTAGCCGTCGACACCACTGACGCCGAGGAGACGGTCATCCTTCTGGACCTCCCCGCTCCGGCCTGAGGCGGCCACCGGCCCGAGTCGCTCGGCGGAACCCCTGCTCCTGGAAAGGTCCGCGACCGCGAGTCGGCCGCGCATGATAGATTTCCCGCATGCCGCGCGTGCTGGTGGTGGACGACGAAGCGGGGGTGCGCGAGTCCTTGCGCATGCTCCTCAAGGAGGACTGCGAGGTCGTCACTGCAGACGGTGTCGAGGCCGGCCTGCGCGCCCTCGCCGAGACACCGCCGGATCTGGTGATTCTCGATCTGGTGATGCCGGGACGCAATGGTCTCGAGTTCCTCGCGGAGCTGGAGGAGCGAGTCGACGCACCGCCCGTGGTCGTCCTCACTGCGACCCGTACCGTCGCCACAGCCGTCGAAGCCATGAAGCGGGGCGCGGCGGACTACGTGACCAAGCCCTTCGAGGCCGACGCGCTGCGCATCAAGATCCAACACCACCTGGAGCACCGAGCCCTTGCGCGGGAGGTGGTCCGCCTTACCGACGAGCTCGATCAGCGCACCCGGGTCGGCGATCTGGTGGGTCGCAGCGACGTCATGCGCGAGGTGTTCCGGACCATCGAGCGGGTGGCGCGCTCGACCGCGACAGTGCTGATCCGGGGCGAGAGCGGCACTGGAAAGGAGCTGGCCGCCCGCGCCATCCACGACCTGGGCCCGCGGGCCCGCCGACCCTTCATCGCCGTCAACTGCGCGGCGATCCCCGACAACCTGATGGAGAGCGAACTCTTCGGCCACGAGCGCGGCGCGTTCACGGATGCCCGAGAGCGCCGGATCGGGAAGTTCGAGGCGGCCGGGGGGGGCACACTGTTCCTGGACGAGATCGCCGAGCTGGCCCCGGCTCTCCAGGCGAAGCTGCTGCGGTCGCTTCAGGGAAGCGTCATCGAGCGCGTCGGGGGAGTCCAGCCCATCGAGGTGGACGCGCGGATCGTCGCCGCGACCAACCGCAACCTGGAGAGGGAGGTGGAAGAGGGGCGCTTCCGCGACGACCTCTACTACCGCATCCACGTGGTCCCGCTCGAGCTTCCGCCCCTGCGCGAGCGCCGCGACGACATTCGGCTGCTGGCCGAGCGGTTCCTCGCCCGCGCGCGAGAGCGGGCCGGCCTCGGGGCGGCGCGCTTCACCCGGGAGGCCCTGGCAGCCCTCGAGCCCTATCCCTGGCCCGGCAATGTGCGTGAGCTGGAGAATGCCATCGAGCGGGCCGTCGCCCTGAGCGACCGGGATCTCATCGACGTCGGTGACCTGCCCGAGAACATCGGCCAGGCGAGCCGCACGGAATCCCTCCGCGAAGCGCTTCGAAGCGGCCGCATCGCCTTCGAACAGGCCGTGGCCGCCTTCGAACAGGACATCATCCGCGAGGCGCTGGACCGCTGCGGTTGGAACCAGACCCGCGCCGCGGAGCAGCTCGGAATCACCCGGCGCCTGCTCAAGCTAAAGATCGACAAGCACGCGCTGACCCGCGAGTAGCCACGGGGACGTTCTTTGCGTCGCGCTTGGGGACGTTGTTGAATGTTCAACTTCTGGGCGAGACCCAGAAGTTGAACATTCAACAACGTCCCCGCTAGCGGATCCAGCCGGGGAGACAGCCTGCCCGGCGGCACTCCTCCTCGAGGCCCTCGTCGAGGTAGAGGCGCAACCCCGCCAGACGCGCCTTGGTCTGCTCGAACTCGTTATCGATGTCCCGGCAGTCGTAGCTGCGGCGAATGCCCGTCTCGTCCTCGGTGTAGAGCGCGTGACCGCGGTTGCACCACACGACGGCCCGGCGCACGTACTCGAGACGCCCTTCGAGGTCGCGCAGCTCCGCCTCGGCCCGGAGCTTCTTGCCACGCCACAGTGCTTCATTGCCCGCCGGACTCGCGATGCCGTGGCCGCGGAGTCGCGCCGGCAGGCGTCGGCCGGAGGACCGCGACTGTGTGGGCACTTTCTCGACCCGACCGGTGGACTCGTGGCGCTCGGCCCCGGGGCACTGGGCGGGATCGCTGGTAAAGAGCGGCCTCCCGTCCGCTCCGACGCACTTGTAGATCTCCGTCCGAGCCGGCTCCCAGGCACCAAGCGCCAGCGCCGCAGCCAGCAGGAGCGAGCCATGCTTGACTCCCCGCATCCCGTCATTCCCTCCAGGCCTGGGGAACTTCAGCACGATCGGCCTCTTCCTCGAGAGCCTGGAGCTCGTCCTCGAGCTCGGCCCGCTTCTCCTCCAACCCGGCGACGCGGCTGGCTCGGCTGAAGTGGTTCTCGTCGATGTACCGCTCGAGCCGCGCCAGGTCAGCGCGGGCGCGCTGGAATTTCTGGCGCCACTGCGCCTCGCTACGCCCGGCGCGAACGCGATCGTTGAGCACCACGGCGATCACGTTCGCGGCGGGGTCGACCTGGAAGGTGAAGTTGTTGAAGAACGCACCCCCCAGCAGACCCACGTCCATGGTCGAGCTGATCGACGCCCGAACCCGCTCCAGCCGCGCTTCTCCGGCCTGAACCGAATCCAGCGTGATGACGGGCTTGGCGATGACGCCGTTGGCGGTCGTGTAGCGACGGTAGGGAGTCTCCGGTCCGATCCGGATACCCAGCCGGCTCGCCATCTCCTCGGGAATCGAGACGTCGCTGGCACCGGTGTCGACGACAAACGGGGCGCTCACCCGGTCGTTCAGGGTGACGTCGACGACCATCATGTCGCCCCTCTTCGAGAAGGGGATCCGCAGCACCTCTCCAGGCCGGGGTCTTCGGGTGCGCGGACGCACGCTCCCGCGTCCGGCGGCGGGCGGGGTCGCGTAGGTCTGGAGGCGGTCGGATCTGGGAGCCGCCGCGCTGCGCTCGGCTTGCGGGCGATGGGCCGGCGGAACCTGACTCAGATCCTGGGTGAAGTGCACCCTTCCCTCGGCGTCGGTCCAGCGATAGATCTCGGCGGAGGACAAGGAGGGAAGGGCCAGCAGGAGAACGAATCCGAGTCCGAGGGCTGTTCGCATGGGGGCTCCTGCCCGTCTGCATCGGACGCCGCGTCCGGACTCTTGATTCCTCCAACTGGGCGTTCCATACGGAACACTCTGAGATTGCCGTGGAAATTCAGATAGTTCCGGTGAAACCGCGGGAGGAGGTGCACCCATCGGAACGATCTTCGAGGCCCATTATCCCCGAGGGAACACGTGCTCCAAGTGGAAACCCTCGATAAAACGGGGAGTTACGACCGCGCGAGTCGTCCAGCAGGATCCGGCATGGGACTTGCGATGCCGAAGCCCCATGAGCGATCTCAAACGCCAGGAAGCCGGCGCCGGGCAAGCGACCATCCTCGTAGTGGATGACGAGAGGGGACCGCGCGAGTCGCTGCGCATGATTCTCCGACCCACCCATGAGGTCCTCTGTGCCCGGGACGGCCTCGAGGCCCTCGGGATCCTGCGCGCCAGGGCCATCGATCTCGTCACCCTCGACCTGAACATGCCGGGGATCCAGGGCGAGGAGTTGATGAGAACGATTCGACGCGAGTTTCCGAACGTCGAGCTCATCGTGATCACCGGTTACGGCACCCTGGAGAACGCCGCGGAAGCCGTGCGCTACGGCGTGAGCGACTACCTGCAAAAGCCCTTTGACGTGGTGCGGGTGAGCGCGGCCGTCTTCCGCGCCCTTTCCCGGCGCCGCGCGCGCAGCCGACTAGTGGATTTCCTCGAGACTCTGGGTGCGGTGGTTGACCTCGACAACCGGGTAGCCGAGATCCTCGATCATGTGGAACGCGACCCGCGGGTGAACCGGCGAGTGGCGCAGCTCGTCGAGGAGACGGGCCAGGGCGCGGAGCGCCAGCAGCAGAAGAGCGAACGCATTCGCACGATGGGTTTCCTCGAGGTCCTGGCGGACACCGTGGAGAGCCATTGCGAATTCATGCATGGCCACGCCCGGCGAACCGCCTTCTGCGCAGGCCTTCTCGCCGATCGCCTGTGTCTGTCGGCGAGGGATCGAGAACACATTCGCATATCGGGATTCCTGCATGATATCGGCAAGATCGGTGTTCCCACCGACCTGCTGACGAGCCCCGTCGCACTGACCCCGAAGGAGCGACGTCTGATCGAGCGGCATCCGGAGATCGGGGCGCGCCTGGTCGAGCCGCTGGGCATTGCCACGGAGATCTCCGCTGTGATCCGCCACCACCACGAGTGGTGGGACGGTCGGGGCTACCCGGATGGGCTCTACGGAGAGCAGATCCCCCTGGTCGCTCGCATCGTGGCGATGGCGGACGCCTACGACGGCATGAGTAGCAGCCGGCCCTACCGCCCGGCCCTGTCCCCGGAGGAGGTGCGAGGGGAGTTCAGGCGAAGCGCGGGCGCCCAGTTCGACCCCACCCTTGCAAAGGAGTTCCTCCTCATCCTCGATTCCGGCGACCCGGAGCTTCACATCCTCGCCGATGCGGTCTCCACCCCCCGGGTTCATGGAAACCCCTCGTTTCCTCAGCTCGGCGTAGTCAACGCCAGCCCAGGGGCGAGTCAATGAGCGCAGCCGGGATCCAGCGTCCCCCGTTCGGTTCCGAAGCGGCCCAGTCCAGTGCCGGCAGCGGAACGCGTCGAGAGCCCCGCGAAACGCTGGTGCGGCACGTCGAGTACTGCCCCTTCCCGCGCGCCAAATCGGACCAGTATCTGAGGGTAGGCTTCACCCGGGATCTCTCCCCTTCGGGCATGTGCGCACACGTAGACACACCAGAGCGGGTCGGATCGCTGCTGCGGGTGACACTCCGCCACGTGGACGGGCGGCCCAAGCTCGAGAGCATCGCGCGGATCGCCTGGTCGAGCCCTGCCGCCGACGGCGGCCTCTGGATCGGCCTCTCCCTGCTGGAACCCGCGCGGCCCCGCGCGATTCCCGTTCGCCGCAAGCCCCGAGCGGTCAGCTCCGTCGAGGTCGCGTAGCCGCAGCGACGCCCTCGGTGCCGCGGTAGACTTTCCGGCTGCGCCTCCAGATCCGAGGGTTCCATGTTCGGCATCGGACTCCCCGAGCTGATGGTCATCCTGGTCGTCGCGCTGCTCGTCTTCGGCCCGAAGAAGCTCCCCGAGCTCGCCCGCTCCCTGGGGCGCGGGCTGGCCGAGTTCCGCCGCGCCTCCTCCGACCTGCGGCAGAGCTTCGCCGACGCCACCGAGGATGCTCGAATCGACAAGCCATCGTCCAAGATCCCCACCCAGGGCGCGTCCGGCGAGCCGAAGGCGGACAGCGTCGAGGGGGGTGGGGACGCGCGCAGCGAGGCGGAGCCGAGCGGAGTCGAGAACTCCGATCCCGGAGAGAAGCTCCCCGGTGGGTAACGCCCAGATGCCGCTCACGGCCCACCTGGCCGAACTCCGAAGCCGCATCTTCAAGATCCTGATCAGCTGGGCGGTCGGCTTCGCCATCTGTTGGAACTTCAGCGAGTTGATCTTCCAGTGGCTGCTTCAACCCGCCACCGAGGCCCTCAGGCCGGACGGGGGCACCCTCCAGGCCATCGCTCCGACCGAGATCTTCTTCACCTACCTGAAGTGCTCCCTGCTCGCCGGCTTCGTGTTGGCCCTCCCGGTGGTGTTCTGGCAGATCTGGGCCTTCGTATCGCCGGGCCTCTACTCGAAAGAAAAGAAGGTGACGATTCCCTTCGTGACGACCTCCACCGCGCTCTTCGCCGCCGGCGCCAGCTTCGGATACTTCATGGTGTTTCCGCTGGTTTTCAGGTTCTTCGCCAGCTTCAGCAGCGACTTCGTGGAGTCGGCGTGGACCATGCGCGAGGTCTTCTCCCTGACCACGAGGCTGTTCATCGCCTTCGGCGTCGGGTTCGAACTTCCCGTGGTGGTGTTCTTCCTCTCGATGAGCGGCATCGTCGAGCCGCGGCAGTTCATCTCCGGGCTCAAGTACGCCGTGCTTCTCGCCTTCGTGTTCTCCGCCATCCTGACGCCGCCCGACGTCGTGAGCCAGGTCCTCCTCGCCGGACCCCTGGTGGTGCTCTACCTGCTCGGCGTCGCCGTCGCCTTCATCTTCACTCGCGGCCGCAAGAAAAAGTAAGCGGGGACGTTGTTGAACGTTCAACTTCTCGGGCCTGCCCGAGAAGTTGAACGTTCAACAACGTCCCCGCGGTTAGAGCGGAATGTTTCCGTGCTTCTTGGGCGGATTGGTGTCGCGCTTGGTAGCGAGCATTTCCAGCGCCTCGATGATCTTGGGCCGGGTCTCCTCCGGCTTGATCACCTCGTCGATGTAGCCGAGCTCGGCCGCCTTGAAGGGGTTCGCGAACTTCTCCCGGTAGTCCTCGACGAGCTCGGCCTTGCGGGCGACCGGATCCTCGGCCTCGGCCAGCTCCTTGCGGAACACGATGCTCACCGCCCCGTCGGGACCCATCACGGCGAACTCGGCGGTGGGGAAGGCGAAATTCACGTCGGCGCGGATGTGCTTGCTGCTCATGACCACATAGGCCCCGCCGTATGCCTTGCGCGTCACGATCGTGACCTTGGGCACGGTCGCCTCGCAGTAGGCGAAGAGGAGCTTGGACCCATGGGTGATGATGCCGTGGTGCTCCTGGTCCACCCCGGGCAGGAAACCGGGCACATCGACGAAGGTCACGATCGGAAGGTTGAACGCATCGCAGAAGCGTACGAAGCGGCCCGCCTTCTTCGAGGAATCGATGTCGAGTACCCCGGCGAGGAATGCGGGCTGGTTCGCCACGATTCCCACCGAGCGCCCGCCGAAGCGGGCGAAACCGCAGACGATGTTCTTTGCCCACAGGGCGTGGACCTCGAGGAAGTTCCCGTCGTCGACGACGATCCCGATGAGCTCCTTGATGTCGTAGGACTTGCCCGGGTCGTCGGGAACCAGGTCGCGGAGCCGCGGATCCATGCGCCGTGGATCGTCCTGCGTCGGAACGAAGGGCGGATCCTCGAGGTTGTTCTGGGGAACGAACGAGAGGAGGTTGATGATGTATTGAATCGCCTGCTCCTCGCTCGCCGCAGCCAGGACCGCGACACCGCTCTTCGAGGCGTGGGTAAGCGCGCCGCCCAGGGCCTCGGGAGTCACCTCTTCGTGGGTGACTGTCTTCACCACGTCCGGTCCGGTGATGAACATGTTGCTGGTGTTCGTCACCATGATGATGAAATCGGTCATCGCCGGGGAGTAGACCGCACCGCCGGCGCAGGGGCCCATGATCGCCGAGATCTGCGGGACCACTCCGGAGCTCAGCACGTTGCGCAGGAAGACCTCACCGTAGCCGCCCAGAGAGACGACGCCCTCCTGGATCCGGGCACCGGCCCCGTCGTTCAGCCCGATGAAGGGCGCACCGACCTTGGCGGCGAGATCCATCACCTTGCAGACCTTCTCGGCGAAGGCTCCGGAGAGGCTGCCACCGAAGACGGTGAAGTCCTGAGCGAACAAGAAGACCTGGCGACCGTTGATCTTGCCGTGACCGGTCACGACTCCGTCGCCGGGAATCTTGGTCTCCTCGATGCCGAAGTCCGTGCAGCGGTGGGTCACGAACTTGTCCATCTCGACGAAGCTGCCCGGGTCGAGGAGCATATCGATGCGCTCTCGGGCGGTCATCCGGCCGCTATTGTGCTGGCGCGCGATCCGGACCTCGCCGCCGCCCATCTCGGCCTCCGCGTTCAGCTCCTCTAGCTTCTTGGTTCTCTCTTCGATCGACATGGGTGGGAGGATCCGAATACCCCTGCGGCATGGTGGAATGCGAAAGGCGCGAGTCTATCAGATCGCCGAATCCCTGCCGAGAACAGAAACCCTCGACAAACCGACAAGTTGGCTCGCTGTGCGCGGAATTCCACGCCTCGCCGCGCAACTTGGCAAGAGATGAGTTCTAGTCCTGGCAGCCCTCGTAGCCGAGCTGCCTCGAGAGGTCCTCGGCCGCCGGGAGCAGGACCGGGACAACCCGGTCCAGCAGCGTGTCCCGGCTCAGGCGGAGGGTGGGACCGGAGACGGAGAGAGCTGCGACCAGGCGGCCGCTGGCGGCGTAGACGGGAGCAGCAGCACAGCAGAGCCCCACCGCGGACTCCTCCAGATCCAGAGCGAATCCCTGGCTGGCGACGGCACGCAGGTGCTCGAAGAACTTGTCGCGGTCCGTGATGGTCGCGGCGGTCCGGGCTTCGAGCGTCCCGTTCGCGACGCAGAGTCGATCGAAGCGTTCCCGGAGGAGCCCGTCCCCACAGCCCAAGAGCACCTTGCCGAGGGCCGTGCAGTGGACCGGAAGGCGGCGCCCGACCCGGAGGCCCGTCAGTACCAGCTGATCCGGCTGCTCCCCGTCCAGATGCGCCACCTCGAAATCCTGGAGGGCGCCGAGATGGGCCGTCTCGCCGGTCACGCGGGCGAGCCCCTCGAGGATACTCCGGCCCCGGCGCAGCAGCCCTCCGCTGCGCCCGTAGGCGTGCCCGAGTTCGAGACAGCGCACACCCAAGCGGTAGCGATCGCTGTCCGCGCTCTGCTCGACGTATCCCTTGTCCTCGAGGGTGGCAAGCAGGCGAAAGACGTTGTTCTTGTGGAGACCCAGGCACCGAGAGAGCTCGGTCACCCCGAGCTCCTCCTTGTCGCGAAACGCTTCCAGCACGCGGAGGGCATTCGTCACGGTTTGGATGACGTAGTCGCTCTTTGACCTCTTCATAGATGGGGGGATTCCTCGCACCGAACGGCCCTGAGGACCGCGGGCGCGTCAGAGTCAAGAGCGGCTCTTCACCTTTTCCCAATCCGCGAGGAACCGCTCGAGGCCGATATCCGTGAGCGGGTGACACGCGAGCTGCCCGATGACCTTGGGGGGCATCGTGGCGACGTGAGCTCCGAGCAGCGCCGCCTGAACCACGTGCACCGGGTGCCGGATGCTCGCGACCAGAACCTGGGTCTCGAAATCGTAGTTCCGATAGATGGTGCAGATCTGCTCGATCAGCTCCATGCCGTCGGTCGAGATGTCGTCGAGTCGCCCGACGAAGGGGGAGGCGTAGGTCGCACCGGCCTTCGCCGCCATCAACGCCTGCGCAGCGTGAAAGATCAGCGTGCAGTTGGTTGGAACGTCTTGCCGCGACAGGTTGCGAAGGGCCTTCAGGCCCTCGAGCGTCATCGGGATCTTGACGACGATGTTATCGGCGATCTTTCGGAGCTCGAGCCCTTCGCGCACCATGCCCCCGGCATCGAGGGCGGTGACCTCCGCGCTCACCGGACCCTCGACGATCTTCGTGATCTCGCGAAGGATCTCCTGAGGATCGCCCTCTTCCCTGGAGAGCAGCGTGGGATTGGTGGTGACCCCGTCGAGGAGGCCGAGGTCAGCGGCTTCGCGGATGTCGGCGACGCTGGCGGTGTCGATGAAGAATTTCATCCCGAGTCCCGGGCCTCTTCGTCCCGGATCCCGCACCGCTCGCACCGGTTTGGGGGGAGGGCGCTGCGATCCGTGCTCTTGTGTAAGCGATCGAGAACTGACGACCCCAGATTTCTACCCCAGTCCGCGCGCGAGTGTCAAGAAGACTACTCGCAAATCGACCTACTCACTTTTTTGTAGAGGGGAAAGCTCGCGCCCCGCAATCACCCTGGGGAGCCGTTACCCGCGGGATCGGCACGGCGCTCCCCCTCGGTGGCGAGTAGCTCGAGGACCAGCAGCGCCACACCGACGACGATGAAGCTGTCGGCCAGGTTGAAGTCCGGCCACGAGTACCCGGCCCACAGCCGGAAGTGGAGGAAGTCCACCACTTCTCCGAAGCGGATCCGATCGACCAGGTTGCCGCTCGCCCCCCCGAGGACAAGCCCCAGCGCCAGGGCGGAGAGTCGGTCCCCCGGGGCGAGGCGTCGATAGAACGAGAGGATCATGAGAATCGCGACGCCGGTGATTCCGATGAAGAAGATGCTCCGGAAGGGCTCGGGGCTGCCCGCGAACAGGCCGAAGGCGGATCCTGGATTGCGGACGTGGGTCAGGTAGAAGAAGCCGTCGATGACCGGGATCCGGTCCGCGAATGAGAGCCAACGGACCACGGCGAGCTTCGAGAGCTGATCGAGCGGCAGCGAAATTGCCAGCGCGCCGAGAAAGACCTTCGTTTTCGGTGCCATCCGGGCCGCGAGGCTATCACCGAAGCTCGGAGGCGTCGAGGCGCGCATCGTCCCAAACGGTCGGCGAAAGCTGGCGCGCCCGCTCGAGAAGCGGGATCGCGTCGACGACGCGATCCGAGGCGTAGAGGGCGGCCCCGCGAATTCCGACCAGATCAGCCTCGAGCCCTGGGGATCGCCAATCCGAATGCGCGAGCAGGACGTCGGCCTTTTCCAGAAACGCCAGGGCGCGCTGGGGATCCGCTCCGTCCACGTGGTGGCGGGCCAGGGCGAGATAGGCGAAGGGATTGTTCGGATCGACCTGGAGTGCCCGCTCGTACAGCGCGAGTGCCCGCGGCGGCCGTAGCGCCTGATCCTCGTCCAGGCCTTCCAGGACCAGTCGCATGGATGCCCGTCTCGCCGCATCTCCCTGCTCGGCGACGTCGGTCAGCCTGAAGGTAGAGGCACTCGAGGGGCCGAACCGGCCTAGGAGTGGAAAAGTGCAGCCCACGAGGAACGACCAGAGCAGGCCGAACGCGACGATTCTCTTCCACCCGCTCCTCACAGACGATTCAACCATTCGTCGAAGAGGCGCTCCAGCAGGCTGGGCCGGCGCTCGCGATCTCTCGACGCCCACTCCGGACAGGTAAGGGTCGGTTCGGTGCCGCGCAGGAAGTACTCCGGAGTGCGCCGCGGACAGCCCGCCAGGGCCAAAGCGCCAGAGACCGGATCAATGTCCACCTTCACGACCTCTGCGGGGGGGAAGAAGCTACCGCGAAGCCGCCCGCCGGTGGCCTCCCGAACGAAACGGGTCCACACGGGCAGAGCGACCCGACTGGAAGGAAGCCCGAGACTGCGCGGCTCGTCAAATCCGATCCACACCACCACCACCAGCTCCGGCGAGAAACCGATGAACCAGGCATCCCTCTCCTCGTCGCTGGTCCCCGTCTTGCCAGCGATGGGACCTGTGATGCCCCGCGCACGCACACCCCGGCCGGTGCCTCGATCGATCACACCCTCGAGGAGCGAGATGGCAAGATAGGCCGTCCCGGCGTCCAGAACCCGCTCGAATCCGATCGGCTGTCGTTCCACGGCTGCCCCGGAGCCGTCCACGACATCCTCGAAGGTGCGAATCTGGGGCCGGATGCCCCCATTTGCGATCGTCGCATAGGCGCGGGCGAGCTCCAGGGGAGAGAGGTCGGCACTGCCGATGGCGAGACTCGGGACCCGAGGCAGAGGGCTCTCGATTCCGAGCCGCTCGGCCACGTCCGCAACACGGGAGATGCCCACCTGCTGGGCAAGGCGAGCAGTGGCGACGTTCAGGGATCGCTCGAGCGCATCGCGAGCCCGGACCTGTCCGTGGAACTTCTTGTCGTAGTTCGCCGGCCGCCAGACACCGGCCGCCGTGGTGACCTCTAGAGGGCTGTCGTCGAGGATGCTGCCGAGGGTGATGCGCGGCCCATCCGGGACGGGCTCGAGGGCTGCGATGTAGACGAAGGGCTTGAAGACGCTCCCGCTGGGACGCCGCGCCTGGGTGCAGCGATCGAACTGGCTGACGGCGTAATTGCGGCCACCGACGAGAGCGAGAACCTCTCCAGTCTGCGGCCGCAGGGCGACCAGACATCCCTCCAGAGGCTTTCCATCCCGGGAGGTGATCCCGGGGTAGCGCTTCTCCAGCGCATCCAGCTCCTCGCGCAGGACCGAAGCCGCGAGTCGCTGGAGACGGAGGTCGAGCGTTGCGTAGATGCGCAGGCCCTCGCTGGTGAGGGTGTCCATGCTGTAGAAGCTGGGGAGCTGCCTGCGCAGTGCGTCCAGGAAGAAGCGCGCATCCCTCGGCTCAGGCGTGACCTTCGCGACGCGGACCGGCTCGACACTCGCCTCGTCCAGCTCCGCCCGGCTGATGCGTCCCTGCTCGTACATCAGCCGCAAGACCAGGTTCCGGCGACGGGTGGCTCGCTCGGCTTCACGGTGCGGAGAGAGACCGTGCGGACTCTGAATGATGGCGGCGATCAGAGCCGATTCGGGAAGACGGATGTCGTGCGCCGCCTTGCCGAAGTAGAACCAAGAGGCCTCGCCCACTCCGTGGATTGCCGTGGAGCCTCGCTGGCCGAGGTAGATCTCGTTGAGATAGCTCTCGAGGATCGCTTCCTTCTCGTAGCGAGCCTCCACGATCAGCGCCATCGCGGCTTCCTGAAGCTTGCGCTTGAGGCTGCGCTCCGGAGTCAGGAAGAAGTTCTTGACGAGCTGCTGGGTCAGTGTGCTGCCGCCCTGGCGAACGCGGCCGGAGCGGATGTTGACCCACAGGGCCCCCACGATGCGGCGGAAGTCGATCCCCCTGTGCTCGAGGAAGCGCTGATCCTCGACGGCGAGGATCGCATCGACCAGGTGCGGCGGCACGTGTTCCATGCGAACCAGCTCGCGCTGCTCGTGGTCGGGTCCGTAGTAAGCACCCACCAGCTCCGGCTCCAGCAGCAGAGCGCCGAGCTCGCGTCCGTTCTGGGCGTCGCGAAGCTCCTCGATGGTCGTCCCGCTGAGTCGGAGGACGACCTCGCGGGCCGGCTCGGCACGGTTCGGGTGCTCGAAGGGGCGGCGGTGAAGCCGGACCCGCGGGCCCTGCCAGTTGAAGTGACCCGCGGGCAGGGCACCGCTGCGCGCCATCTCACGGTATCCGAGACGTACCAGGGTCCCGGGGAGATCGATGAGCTTCCAGTCGAGCCCGGGATAGAGAATGGTGGGCGCCGACATCACGCGGGATGGAACGCGAAACAGCCGGCCCTCGAATCGCGCCCGGACGGTCCGGTCGAGATGGATCGTGTACCGCGCGGCGCTGAAGCCGGCGACGAAGGACGTGCCCACGACGACGAGGGCGGTGATGCGCAGGATCCGTCGCCAGCGAGCCCGTCGCGACTCGAACTCGCGACGCCGCGCGGCGCCCTTGCCGGTCCTGCCTCGTGTCCCCTTTCCGGCGGCCAACCCGATCCCCCCTGGCCTAGCCTGGCATACCGCGGCCAGCTTGCAAATTACCGTTTTCTTTCCGAGAGTTGCCCCATGGGGCAGAACCGGAAACCGTGGGGCGGACGATTCGGCGAGGCGACGGATCCGGCCGTCGAGCGCTTCACCGCGTCGGTGTCCTTCGACAAGACACTGGCCCGGTACGACATCCGCACCTCCATCGCCCACGCGCGCATGCTCGGGAGCGTGGGGCTCCTCGCGGAGCCGGACGTCGAGGCCCTGGTCCGGGGTCTGGAGTCGCTGGGGCGGGAGATCGACGCGGGGGAGCTCCTCCTCGATCCCTCCCTGGAAGACATTCACATGAACATCGAGGCGCGGCTCCGGGAACGGGTGGGGGACGTCGCTGGACGGCTCCACACCGGGCGCAGTCGAAACGATCAGGTGGCCACGGACCTCGCCCTCTACCTGCGAGACGAGTGCGACGCAGTCCAGCGCGAACTCCTCTTGTTGCAGAGCGTCCTCGTCTCCCGCGCTCGCGAGCACGTCGACACCGTGCTTCCCGGCTACACCCATCTACAGCGAGCCCAGCCGGTGCGACTGGCCCACCACTGGCTCGCCTTCGTGGCGATGCACTCTCGAGACCACGAGCGCTTCGGCGAGCTACGCGCGCGGCTCTCGAGAGCCGCGCCCCTGGGTGCCGGCGCCCTGGCGGGGTCGACCCTCCCGCTGGACCGGGAGCACACCGCAGCGGCGCTCGGGTTCGAGGCGCCCGCCGGCAACAGTATGGACGCGGTAGCGTCTCGCGACTGCGCCCTCGAGTTCCTCGGCGCCGCGGCCATCTGCATGGTGAATCTCTCACGGCTGGCCGAGGAGCTGGTGCTCTGGTCGAGCGCGGAGTTCGGCTTCATCGAGCTGGCGGATGCCTACGCGACCGGCTCGAGCCTCATGCCCCAGAAGAAGAACCCGGACGTCGCGGAGCTGGTCCGGGGAAAGAGCGGGCGGGTGATCGGAAATCTCGTTTCTCTGTTGACAGTGATAAAGGGGCTTCCCCTCACCTACAACCGGGATCTTCAGGAGGACAAGGAGCCCATCTTCGATACGGCGAAGACGCTGCGGGATTGCCTCGAGGTGAGCGCAGGGGCGCTGGCGACCCTGTGCGTGGACGTGGATAAGATGGCCTCCGCAGCCGAGGACCCGATGCTCCTGGCAACGGATCTCGCCGACGCGTTGGTTCGGGCGGATCTGCCCTTCAGTGAGGCCCATGAGACGGTGGGGCGGATCGTCAAGCACTGCCTCTCGAGAGATCTCGACCTGCGCTCGCTCTCGCGCGAAGATCTTCAGGCGTTCCACCCGGCCTTCCCGGCGAGTGCCGCGGAGCTGCTGAGTCTCGACCGGGCCCTCGAGGAACGCGGGCACATCGGCGGAACGTCCCGGCAGCGGGTGATCGAGGCACTGGACGCGGCGGACGCGCGGATTGCGCGGGAGACCCGTGCACTGGACGCGAGGAGAGAGGAGCGATGAGGAGCCGTGCTGTTCTGGCGGCAGCGTTCACGCTGACGATCGGCCTCTCGGCATGCGGGAAATACGGTTCCCCGGAAAGGACGGTCCCCCGGCGGCCACCCCCTCCTCCGGCGGCGGCCGAACCGGAGCCGCAGGAGCCCGAGGAGGAGATCCCGGCGCCCGCCGAGCTCGACGGCACCGAAGCTCGCGAGGAGAGCGATCAGTGACCCTCGAGCTCGAGTTCACCAAGATGCACGGCGCCGGAAACGACTTCGTCGTCCTCGACGGGATCGCCCGGGAGCTCCCGCCCCTCGAGCCGCTCGCGCGCCGTCTCGCCGACCGCCACTTCGGTGTGGGCTTCGACCAGCTGCTGGTGGCTCGCCCGTCCAAGGCTGCGGATTTCCGCATGGAGATCTACAACGCTGACGGCTCCCAGGCGGAGATGTGCGCGAACGGCATCCGCGCCTTCTTCAAGTTCTTGCGCGATCGCGGCTACGCCGACGCGGATTCCATCCGGGTGGAGACGTTGGGTGGCATCGTCGTTCCGCGGTGGGTCGGAGAGGACCGCGTGACGGTGGACATGGGTGAGCCGGTACTCGCTCCCGCGAAGATTCCCACGCTCCTCGGGGAGGGAGATGGCCCGGTGCTCGACGCGCGGCTGGAGGTCGGCGGCGGAACCCTACGGGTCAGCTCGGTCTCGATGGGAAACCCCCACGCCGTGATCTACGTGGATGACATCGATGCCGCCCCGGTCGGGGAGCTGGGGCCTTTGGTCGAGAGTCATCCGGCCTTCCCGAATCGCGTCAACGTGGAGTTCGTCGAGCTGGTGAGCCGCGATCGGCTGTGTCAGCGCACCTGGGAGAGGGGGACTGGCGAGACCCTCGCCTGCGGGAGCGGAGCCTGTGCGGTGGCCGTCGTCTCCATTCTTCGCGGCGTGGCGGACCACGGGGTGATTGTGGCTCTTCCCGGCGGGGAACTCTCGATACAATGGGACGGCGACGGCACGAGCGTCTTCATGACGGGCCCCGCCGCAAACGTCTTCACCGGCCGGATCGAGATCGAGAGGAGGTAGCCGTGTTCGAAGGAGTCCTTACCGCATTGGTGACACCGCTGCGCGGAGGCGCTGTCGACGAGCGAGCTCTTCAAGAGCTGGTCGAAACGCAGATCGCGGCAGGGGTCGACGGACTGGTGCCCTGCGGCTCCACCGGCGAGGCCGCTACCCTCTCCCACGACGAGCATCGCCGCGTGATCGAGGTGGTGGTGGCTGCGACCCGCGGGCGGGTGGTCGTGGTCGCGGGGACCGGCTCGAACTCTACCCAGGAAGCCATCGCCCTGACGCAGCACGCCAAGGAAGCGGGCGCCGACGGGGCCCTGCTGATCTCCCCCTATTACAACCGGCCCACCGCCGAAGGGATCGTCGAGCACTACGCGGCGGTTGCCCGCGAGGCCTCCCTCCCGCTGGTGGCCTACAACATCCCCGCGCGCACAGGCTCGAACATCCTCCCCGAAACCATCGCTCGGCTGGCGGAGATCGATCAGGTGGTCGGCGTCAAGGAGGCCTGCGGAGATCTCCACCAGATCGCGCAGACGAGGGCCGCGACCCCGGAGGAGTTCGCGCTGCTATCGGGCGACGACTGGGCCACGCTTCCCGTTCTCGCGATCGGCGGCCAAGGTGTGATCTCCACCATCTCCAACCTGGTTCCGGCGGACATGGTCGAGCTGGTGCGCGCCTTCCGGGCCGGCGATCTCGCCCGGGCTCAGGAGACCCATTATCGCCTGCTGCCGCTCATGGACATGCTCTTCTGCGAGTCGAATCCCATCCCGATCAAGGCCGCCCTCGCCCTGCGCGGCATGGTCCAAGACGAAATCCGGCTACCGCTGACGCCGCTGACGCCGCCCAACCGGGAGCGCCTGCAAGTCGCGCTCAAGGAGTTCGGCCTACTGTGAGCGGGGAGCGCGCGCTCGTCGTCGGCGCCCTCGGCCGCATGGGGGAGCGGGTACGGGCCGCACTGGCAGAGGAGCAAACGCTGCAGCTGGGAGGTGCCCTCGAAGCGCCGAACCATCCCGGCCTGGGGCGGGTTCTCGAGGAAGGGGTCCGGGTCGGCGACGACGCGAAGGCCTGCCTCGCCAGCTGCGACGTGGCGATCGTCTTCGCCATCCCCGAAGCCACTCTCTCCTTCCTTCGCGACGCCGCAGAGGCCGCCGTTCCGTGCGTGGTGGGCACGACGGGGTTCAGCCCCCGGCAGCGAGCCGAGATGAGTGAGCTCGCCGGAAGGATCCCGATCGTGCTGGCGGCAAACTTCTCGGTGGCGGTGAACGTGCTCTTTCACCTGGTCCGCCGCGCCTCACGGCTCCTGGGAGGGGACTACGACGCAGAGATCGTCGAGCTCCACCACGCCGCGAAGATCGACGCACCGAGCGGGACGGCGCTCCGCCTGGGCGACGCCGTCGCCGAGGGGCGAGGCCAGTCTCTCGACAAACACCTGGTCCTGGCCCGCAAAGGGGAGACCGGAGCCCGACCCACGGGTGAGATCGGCATCCAGGCCCTGCGCGGTGGGGACGTTCCCGGTGAGCACACCGTGATGTTCATCGGCAAGGGTGAGCGCCTGGAGCTGGTCCACCGCTCGACGACTCGCGATCATTTCGCCCGGGGTGCCGTCCGCGCAGCCGTCTGGCTCCTGGGGCGCGAGCCCGGCTTCTACGACATGGAGCAGGTCCTCGGCCTGTCCGCCGGCCGAGACCTCGGCTCGGGCGTCGAGTAGCCGTCGATGCAGGGGAGCGGATAGTCAGAGGCGGCGCGGCCTCACGACGGCGAGAGCTCCACGGCCAGTCCGATTCGGGAGGAGGATCATCCTGGAAGTCCACTGGCGAGATCTCGTCGATATCGCTCTGGTGGCCGCGCTGCTGTGGAGTGCCTTCGTGTGGCTGCGACGGACCCGGGCCCGCTGGGCCCTTCTGGGGATCCTCATCCTCGGTGCCGGCTATCTCCTCGCCCGCCAGCTCGACCTCACGCTGACGACGTGGATCCTCCAGGGCTCCATCGTCGTCTTCGTAATCGCGCTGGTGGTGGTCTTCCAGGAGGATCTGCGCCGCCTGGGCGAGCTGATCGCCGTCCGGGGGCTTCGCAGACGAGCGCGGCCTCCGACATCGGAAGCCACAGACACCCTGATCCGGTCGATCGCCCAGCTGGCTGCGAACCGAACCGGCGCGCTGATCGTGCTGCCCGGCCGGGAGCCCCTGGATCGACACATCGCCGGCGGGATCCGGCTGGACGCGGAGCTGAGCGAACCGCTGCTGCTCAGCATCTTCGACGATCACTCGCCGGGCCACGACGGCGCGGCCATCCTGAGCGGGAATCGCCTCACCGTGTTCGGCGTCCATCTCCCGCTCTCGACGAATCACGACCGGGTCGCACGCGGGGGCACCCGTCACAGCGCCGCACTGGGGCTGGCTGAGCGGACGGACGCCCTTTGCCTGGCCGTTTCCGAAGAGCGCGGGACCATCTCGATCGCCTCCGATGGGACCCTCCGCAGCCTCTACCGTCCCGAGGAGCTGGGCATCGAGGTCCGCCGCTTCATCGAGCGGGTGAGACCCCAGAGGCGGGAAACTCGCGCGTGGCTGGCGGCCTTGCTCCGCCGCTGGCCCGAGGCGCTGGGCGCCTTGACCGCGGCGACGCTGCTGTGGTTGCTGCTGGTGCCGGGCTCGGGAGTCATCCGGGCCGTTCGCACCGTCCCCGTGGTGGTGGAGAACCTGCCCGAGGGCTTCGTTCTGGAAGGCGTCGAGCCGGGAGAGGTGGAGGTGACGGTCTCCGGGCCACGGCGGGCGCTGGTGTTCGGCGACCCGGACGCAATCGAGGTTCACCTCGACGCCCTGCTCGTGCAGCTGGGGAGGCGAACCTTCCAGATCACACCGGATCTGGTGGCGCACCCGGAGGGCTTCCGAGTCCACGAGGTGAACCCCAAGAAGGTCCGCCTGTCCGTAGTGAAGGAATGAGCCTTCAGGAAATCGTCGACGGAATCCGAACCGGCCGACTCGCGACGGTGGCCCGGAACCTGGCGCGCACCTGCAGGCAGCGGATGCGCGAGCCCGAGGACGGTCACCCCTCGAAGCCCGACGACGTCACCTTCCTGCTTTTCCGCCTCACCTAGACGCGCCGACGAACCCCCCCGCGCCCGGCTCGCGGCGTCCGCACCAGGCGCAGAAGCGCCAGAACTCCCGCGAGACGGGCCAACGGCAACGAGGGCAGCGATCGGATAGCTCGGGGTGCGACCAGATCCGCCGCGGCTTCTGCTTGCACACCGGGCAGTAGCGCATGAAGGGCTGCAACCGCCCCGCGCAGCCCCGGCGGCTGCAGTTGCGCTCGGCCTTCGGGTCGGCACGCAACGGACGTCCGTTGCCGGCGAGGCGACCCGCATAGCACCAGGGACAGGCGGTCCACTCGGGGCGGACCCCCCGTTCGCACTCGGGACAGATCAGCGGATAGGCGCTGATGTGCCGGAAGGAGTTGTCGGCCGTGCCGCACCACGGGCAGTGCTGCATCGACTCGGCAATCGGACCGTCGCAGCGGAAGCAGCGGTAGCGCATCCCCAGCGGCCCGCCGTGGCGGCGCCTGAAGAGCTCGGCCTGGATCGCCAGGGGGGAGGGCCGTGGCACCGTGAGGCGGCGCGGGGAGCGCCGGCGCAGTGGCCGCCGTTCCTCGACTCGCGCAAAGGCGGACTCGAGAGCCTGGTGAAAGGCCATGGCATCGGCGTAGCGGCGCCGGGGATCGAAGCAGGCCGCCTTCTTCAGGACCGGCCAAAGGGGCTCCGGCACCCGCTCCTTGACGCGGCCGAACCCCGACGGCGGCCAGGTGAAGGGCCAGGTAGGGAGAACCCCGGTCAGAAGCTCGTAGGCGATCAGTCCCAGGGAGAAGACGTCCGAGGTGTACTTGGGCCGGCCGTAGGCCTGCTCCGGTGCCATGTAGCCCAGGGTTCCCGCCTCGGTGTAGGTCGCGCTGGCCCCCCTGGCGAACCGCGAGACCCCGAAATCACACAGGGCGGCGTGACGATCGGGAAAGATCAGGATGTTCTCGGGCTTGACGTCGCGGTGGAGGACCCTTCGGGCGTGGGCATGAGCCAGGCCCGCCGCCACGTCCCGGACCACCTTCAGGCCCACGCGCGCGGAGCGCCGCGCCCCCAGATAACCGGTGAGATTCCTCTCGGCCAGGTCGGAGGCGATGACGAAGTAACCATCGATCCAGTCGGCATTCCGGATCGCCACGATATTGGGGTGGGAGAGCCGACTTGCGATGCGGGCCTCGTGCTCCAGCGCCGCCCGGCCGTGGTCTTGAACCAGCTCCGGAAAGGCCACCTTGAGGGCCACGGAGCGCTTCTCGACGGTGTCGTGCGCCCGCCACACCGCCGCAAAGGCACCCTTCCCGATTCGGCGATCGAGACGGTACTTCCCGAGTTTCGATCCTCTGCGAAGGACGACGCCGGACATAGGGGGCGCTCAAGTCTACCTCTTTCCGCCGACTGAGTGCACCGAGTAAGGCAGCGAATCGGGCCCCGCCGACCTCGGTCGGCGGGGCCCTCGCAGACCCGGGTAGGGACTCAGGCTAGATGTCGAAGTAGAGCTCGAACTCGTGGGGGTGGGGGCGTACGCGGATCTGGTCCACCTCGTTCTCCCGCTTGTACTCGATCCAGGTCTCGATGGCGTCGCGGGTGAAGACGTCGCTCTTGAGGAGGAAGTCGTGGTCCTCGTTGAGTGCGCGCAGCGCCTCGTCGAGACTGCCCGGCATGGTGGGAACACCGGCCGCCTCTTCAGGTGTGAGAGCGTAGATGTTCTTGTCGAGCGGCTCTCCGGGATGGATCTTGTTCTCGATCCCGTCGATCCCCGCCATCAGCATCGCCGAGAAAGCGAGGTAGGGGTTGCAGGCCGGGTCCGGGTAGCGGACCTCCACCCGCTTGGTCTTCGGGCTCGGCGAGTACATGGGGATCCGGCAGGCCGCCGAGCGGTTCCGGCTCGAGTAGGCCAGGTTCACCGGCGCCTCGTAGCCCGGCACCAGCCGCTTGTAGGAGTTCACCGTCGGGTTCGTGAACGCAGCCAGCGCCTTCGAATGCTCCAGGATGCCGCCGATGTAGTGGAGGCCCAGCTCGGAAAAGCCCGCGTAGCCGTCGCCGGCCATGAGGGGCTTGCCGTCCTTCCAGATCGACTGATGGGTGTGCATGCCCGAGCCGTTGTCCTCGAACAGGGGCTTGGGCATGAAGGTCGCCGTCAGGCCGCTGCGGCGCGCCACCTGCTTCACCACGTACTTGTACTTGAGCAGCTGGTCGGCCATCTTGACGAGGGTCTCGAACTTCATGTCGATCTCGGCCTGACCGGCCGTCGCCACCTCGTGGTGCTGCGCCTCGACGGTGATGCCGAGCTGCTGCATCACGAGACACATCTCCGTGCGGACGTCCTGGAGAGAGTCGGTGGGAGGAACCGGGAAGTAACCCTGCCCGATGCGCGGCTTGTAGGCGAGGTTGGCCCCGTCCTCGTCCCGGCCCGAGTTCCAGACGCCTTCGACCGAATCCACCTCGTAGAAGCCGTGGTTGGTGCCGGTGCTGAAGCGCGCGTCATTGAAGACGAAGAACTCGGCCTCGGGTCCGAAGTAGACCGTGTCGCCGATCCCCGACTGCCTGAGGTAGTTCTCCGCCTTCCGGGCAATGTGACGCGGATCGCGCGAGTAGGGCTCCTTGGTGATCGGGTCGACGATGTCGCTGATCAACACCAGGGTCGGATGCTTGAAGAAGGGATCGATGAAGGCGGTCTTGGAGTCCGGAATCATGAGCATGTCGCTCTCGTGAATGGACTGCCATCCGCGGATCGACGAGCCATCGAAGCCGAGGCCCTCCTCGAAGTGCTCCTCGGCGATCTCGTTGATCGGGAAGGAACAGTGCTGCCAGGTGCCGGGCCAGTCGGTGAACCGGAGGTCCACCATCACGGCGTTGTTCTGCTTTGCGAACTCCAGCACTTCTTTCGCGTTCATCGACTTTTCCCTCTGTGTGTCGGATGGCGCCCGGATCGGGCCTTCATACGGCGTCCGGACCGCGCTCACCGGTACGGATGCGTACCGCTTCGTCCAGGGGAAGGACGAAGATCTTGCCGTCGCCGATGCGCCCCGTGCTCGCCGACGCGACGATCGCCTCGACCACCTTGTCCGCCATTTCGTCGCTCACGGTGACCTCGATCTTGATCTTGGGGAGGAAGTCGACCACGTACTCGGCACCCCGGTAGAGCTCGGTATGACCCTTCTGGCGGCCGAAGCCCTTCACCTCGGTCACGGTCATCCCCTGGATCCCGATCCCGCTGAGCGCTTCCTTGACCTCATCCAGCTTGAACGGCTTGATGATGGCCTCGACCTTACGCATGGCTGATCCCTTTCCTCTCGTGGTTTCCGATCGGCTCGCCTCCCGCGATGAGCAGGGTGCAGACCCTACCACGATCCGGTTCCGCAATTGAGAGCAATGGGCGTGCCAACGCGGAGCGGGCTCGAGGACAGCCGAGGAGGCCGCTGCGACCCGATCCGTGCGGATTCCTGCCCAGATCTTGGGCGCCGGCTGCCCAAGGTTTGGGCAGCTCGCCCGGGAGTACCGCCCTTCGCGCTACCAGACGTCTCCCGGCCCATCCTCCGACCCTAGCCTGCATTTCTCATGGGAGTAGCTCTCGAGCCTGCCCCGGAAGGACCCGAACCTCGGGATTCTCCGCTCGGGAGCCCATAGCTGGCAGGGGAAGCGGACCGTGGAGGCGTTCTGCCGTCTCCTCCTGATTCCTTCGCCACTCCTGGTAACGCAGCTTGGCGGTCTGGTAATGCTCCTCGTTGTCGATGTCGACGGCGCATCCGCCGACCTCGGTCGCCACGAAGCGGAATCGCGTTTGCAGCAGGCGTCCCAAGGCCCCCTCGACCCGCGAGATGCCGATCCAGCGGCGCAGCAGGTCGGCGAGCCGCAGCCACCCCCGCCGGTCCGTAACCGCGGCAGCGTGGATCATGGCGTAGTAACCCAGCACCCGCAGACCTCCGCCCTGACGCCAGAAGATCCGCCAGGCCAGGGAGATGATGTTCCCGATCTCCTTCTGGTAGCGGTGCTCGTACAGCTCCTCGATGTAGTGCCGGTGGCCCAGGAGGGCGGGCTTGACCAGGTGGAGGTTGCTCTGACGAAAGCGGCCTTCGCGCAGGTTGAAGCAGGCCATTTCGATCCCCGGAGCGCCGGCCGCGGTGCGATAGAAAGGCCTCATGGAGGCCTCGGTCACCAGCCCGAGGGCGTAGTCGCAGTCGAGCGCGGCGCCGCGCTGGATGAACTCGGAGATCTCCTGGGGCGTGGCGAAGGGCAGGTCCGCCGAGAGGAACAGGACCGGGCGCCCGGCATCCTCGGGGGTGGGATCCCGTCCCTCGGGCCCAGCCGCCGGCAGCAGACGGCGATAGGTCTGCCAGGCATTCTCGTAGAGATTCCGGAACTGCGGAACGATGGTAACGGGCACGCGAAGCTCGGCGCGCAGCGAGGGATCGCCGAAGACCTTCTCGAGGCGCGAAGCATTCCCGACGACCCAGACCTCGGAGACCTCGGGAACCCGTTGCAGGGCCGATACGACCTGCGCGACCAGCGACCGGTCTTCGATCTCGAGGTAGACCTTGCTCTGGCCGCAGATGGCCTTCGAAGCACGTCCATCACCCGCCGCGACTACAGCCGGAACGTCCACGTTGCTACTTCAGCTCGTCGTTGCGGATGAAGATCATCATCTCGGAGAAGCGGCCCTCGCCCGATCCATCCCCGCACACCCGACCCAATTTATACCTCGCCGGAGCTTAAGCAAAGCACCGCTCCCACCGATCTTCCACGCGCAGGAACCCATCCCGTGCGTGTGCTTTTCCTCACGCTTGGACCCGATACCGAATTCGTGGCCGGCAAGTGTGCCCTGAAGGCGATCCAGTACATGGCCTGCGGGATCCCGGTGGTCGCCAGCCCGGTCGGGGTCAGTGGCGAGGTCGTCGTGGATGGCGAGTGCGGCTTCCTGGCGAGCACTCCCGAGCAGTGGCTCGACCGCCTGGCGCGACTGCTCGGCGACGCGGAGCTCCGTCGGCGCCTCGGTAAAGCTGGACGACGGCGCGCGCGTTCCCTCTATTCGATCCACTCCGCCCTCCCAAAGCTGGTGGAGGTGCTGGAGTCCGCCGCGGGCCGGGGAGGGCTGGTGGAGCCGAGCGGGATCGAACCGCCAACCTCCGCGTTGCGAACGCGGCGCTCTCCCAATTGAGCTACGGCCCCAGAGCCGAAAAACGGTAGGGCCAGGCCCCTGGACAGTCAACCTACTTCAATGGCAGGCTCTCTCCATGACGATTGAAGTGCGCCAGATCCTGGTTGCCGTGGACTTCTCGGAGCATGCCGAGCCCGTCATCGAGTGGGGGATCCACCTGGCGGAGGAGCATGGGAGCAGGCTGATCCTACTCCACGCCTACCATCTTCCCGTCGAGTTCCAGCAGCTCGAGGGGGCGTACCTGCCTCAGGAGTTCTGGGCCAACGTCAAGGCGGAGGCCCAGCAGCACCTTGCCAAGTACTCCGAAGAGATCTCTCGCAAGGGCGTCGAGGTGGAGACGGTGGTTCGCGAGGGCTATCCCGCGACGGTGATCGAGGAGGAGGCCGCGCGCCAGAACGTCGACCTCGTCGTGATCGGGACCCGCGGCCTCTCCGGCATCAAGCACCTGCTGCTCGGCAGCATCGCGGAGCGCGTGGTGCAGAAGGCACCCTGTCCGGTCCTCACTGTCAAGATTCCCGAGCCGCGGCAGAGCTAGGAGCGTCGTCCCGGCTCGCCTCGCCGAGCTTGCCGGCGGGGTGACGGGCCGCGTACTCGGCGCGGGTGAAGCCGCGCTCCGACTCGAGGACCGCCGAGAGGGCCGCCATCACCAGGATCTCGGCCGCCACGCTGGCGCGCGGCGCGAAACCCAGGCCACCTCCCTCCTGCGCGACACCCGCATCGAGAGCCACGTCGGCGGTCTGGGCCAGCCCGGAGCGAAGATCACCAGTCACCGCGATCAGCTTCGCCCCGAGCCCGCGTACCGCCTCCACCGCCCGGTGAAGATCCTCGGTCTCTCCGCTATTGCTGATGGCGATCACCACGTCGCCGCGGACCACCTGGCCGGCACTCCCGTGCACCGCCTCGGTTCCGTGAAGGAAAGTGGCCGGAGTTCCCGTCGACGCGAGCAACGAGGCCGCGTAGTGGGCCACGTGCTCGGGCTTCCCGATGCCGGTTACGTGAACGCGACCGCCCCCGGTCTCCGCCGCGCGGATCAACGCCACCGCCTCGTCGAAGGCGGCCGGATCGAGGCGCGCGCGGAGCGCCGATAGTTCTCCGAGGGCCACGTCGAAGACAGCCATGGCCTCGCCTCCGGCGGGTTCCGCCGCCGCCGCGGGTGGAGCGAGGGAGAGGGGCGCGCCGTCGTAGAGCTCGAGGACCCGTGCGCGGGCCGCCTCGGGCTCCTCGGGAAAGGCCCCGAGCTTCTCGACGCAGGCTGTCCCGCAGGCGTTGGCGAGCTTTCCAGCGTCCGCCCAATCGAGGCCCCGCTCGAGAGCGACCAGGAGCCCCCCGAGGAAGGCGTCGCCGGCGCCGGTGGTGTCGACCACCTCCCTGGCCGGGAAGGCGGGGACGCGTAGGGCAACCCCCGCTGCCGCGACGGCACAGCCGGCCTCACCGTCCGTCACCACCACCGCCTGGTTCCCGTAGCGCGCGCGCATGCCCTCCGCGATGGCCAGGGCGTCGCCGCCCGCATCGGGGAGTAGCTCCCGCGCCGCCGCCTTTGCCGGCTTGAGAAGGGTGGCTCGGCGCAGCACCGCCTCGAGGGTCACCGGGTCGCCGAGACCCGGCACTGCATCCGAGGGGGGCACGTCGAGGTCCACGACGCTGGGGACACCGGCTTCTTCCGCGATCCGCAGCACCTCGAGGGCGGCCGCCAGCGGGAGCTGGGAAACCTCCGTCGAAACCCGGCGGGATCCGGTGATGAACGCTGCATGGCGGGTGCGGATCTGCTCGGGCGTGGTCTCGGAAGTCGCACCGGGGGCCATGTAGATGGCGCGACCTCCCTCGTCGTCCACGAAGATGTGGGCAAACGAGCTGGCCGAGCCGTCCAGGACGAGATCCCGCTCGATGCCGAGCCGGTCCATGGCCTGGCGCAGGAAGCGACCGTTCTCGTCCTCGGCCTGCTTGCCGAAAATCCCCGTGCGCAGGCCCAGAGCCGCCGCCCAGCCCAGGTGATTCAACACCACGCCGCCGACGAAGGTCTGCTCGGGCCTGCCGTCCGGCAGCAGCCGCAGGATTCCCTTCTCCTCGGTACCCAGAACCCGTGGGATGCGGTGCAGCCGGTCCACGACCATGCTGCCGATCCCGGCCACGTCCCGGACGCGGCCCTCGCTCATCGCGTCACCCAGGTCGGAACCAGCAGCCGCCTCGCCATGGCGCGCACCTCTTCGAAGACCTCGTCGAAGCGCTCGGCATCTGGACGGGCGAGGGCGGGGGTACCGGGCGCCACTGCATCGCTGGTGATCACGCCGAGCGCAAGGAGCGCGCGCTTCAGACAGGCGATGCTTCGCTTGCCACCGGCGGCATGGGTTCCGACCGAGAAGGCCTCCAGCACCCGCTGGACGCGGTCCATGCGCTCCGTGTCACCGGAGCGGCACAGCTGCCAGGCTCGGGCCCATTCGCGCGGCAGCGCATTGGCGGGTCCGGCGACCACGCCGATCGGAAGTCCTCCGCGCAGTCGGTAGCGCTGCCAGTGCTCGGAGATCACACCCCTCCAGCCCTGCCGGGGCCGGAAGATCTCGAAGATGAGCATCGCGTTGCCCACGTAGATGCCGAAATCCCCGCGTTCCCGGAAGCTGGCTGCCGCCTTGGTGTAGTTCCCGAGCACCTTGCGCGGCGCGCTCACCTTGATGCCGCGCACGAAATCGAGGCGCGAGAGGGCCTTCACCTGCCGGGTGCGAATGTGTGGAATCTTCGGATCCACGGCGATATCGGCATTGTCGTACAGGTAGACGGGAATCCGGCGCGGGCGCGCATCCAGCAGATCCGCGACCTCCCGGGCGACGAAGCGCACCGGATCCTCCAGGCCGCGGATGGAAAGCGGAGCCAGGACGGCGGCTTCGACGCCGGCGGAGATGGCGAAGTCGAGGTTCTCGAGGGTGTCCTCGGGCGTCCGGGCGGTGATCCCTGCCCAGGCCTCCACGTCCCGTCCCTGGCCCGGGGGCAGCGCCGCGTTGGCCTTGGCCACCTCCTCAGCGCAGATCTGGATGACGCGCCTCTGGACCTTCGGTTCGATGCGATCCCACTCGCCGGTGGTCCCGGCCGCGAAGACCACGTCGGCGCCGTAGCCGTCTTGGATCACATGGCGAACGACGGCTCGCTGGTCTTCGTCGACGAGAGCACCGGACTCGCCCAGAGCCGTGACGACGGGTACCGAGAGACCGGGCCTGGGGCGAGTGTCCTCGACGCTCCGCAAGGGTTCCTCCTTACAGGAGAGAAGAAGCTAGCCCGCATTCTTCGGTGCGGCCGGGGTAGGGGACGGCCTTCTGAACTCCGCTCGGCTCCGGCTTCAGATTTCGTCGAAGAAGTGGGGCATCTTGACGCCGAGCGCGTTGGACAGCTTGTACAGGGTCAGCACCGAGGCGGCGCTCTTGCCGAGCTCGATCTGGGAGATCAGGCTGACGGACAGGCCGGTCCGGTTGGCGACCTGCTTGAGCGTCAGCCCCATTTCGTGTCGCCGGCTGCGAGCCCGCTCGCCCACCATGGCGTTGAGCCGCCTCTCCACGTCCACCAGCAGCCCGTGCTCCCGGATCGCATCGCGTATCACAGGCCGCAGCTCGCCGATCTCGAAAGGCTTCCTCAGATAGTCGAAGGCGCGGTGCTTCATGGTGGCCACCGCTGTCTCGACGCTCGGCTGCCCCGTCATGCAGATCACGCAGAGATCGTCGTCCACGGACCGGATCTTCCGGAGCAGCGCGACGCCGTCGGCCTCCGGTTCGCCCAGGTCGAGCAGGACCATCTGGTATCGCCCATCCTTGATGGCACCCGGCGCCTTGGAGGGATCCTCCAGCTCGGTGGGCTGAAAACCCTCCTTGAGCAGAAAGGTGCTCAGGGCACCGCGGCTCTCGACGTCCGAATCCGCGACGAGAACGCTGAGCGGCTGCGCGCTCGGCATGATTCTCACCTCACTTCGGGGGGAGATGTCCGACATGCGGGCTTTCCCGGTGAGTGAGCTGGGAGCCTGGCCTCGCGGAGAAGCCCAGATGGATGCAGGTCCGCATACCGGGTTCTACCTACACCACACTCATTCGACTGCAGGCGCAACGACTTGAGCGGAATCTTCAGGGGGCGCTGAGCCAGCCCGGATGGAATGGTTCCGATGAGGTGGGAACCTCTTGCGCGCTCAGGACCTCCAGGCGGGCAACGAAGCCGCGCAGATCGCTGGCTTCGATCCAGGACGGCAGGCGAACGGATCCGAAGCTGGCGGAGGGACCCAGGCGAAAGCGCACTCCATCGCCACGATCGAAGCGCACCAGCTCCAGGCTCTCCTGGTCCACCCAGAGGGCGGGGCGAAGCGACAGCGCCGCGGCGCGTGAAGAGGATGCCCTCCCCCCCAGGACGTAGCAGTCGTGCTCACCCTGGTAGCCGAGGGCGACCTCGTGGGCCGATACACCCAGGGTCAGGAGGAAGGACTTCAGCGCCCTCCCGGATTCCGCCTGCAGCAGAAAGAAGGGGGGAAGGAGGGGCCTGGGCGCGTCGATGGTGCGGCGGTCCCGGCTGGCGAGAAGCTCCCCGCCGCGAAGCAGATGCCGCTCCACGTCTCCTCCGGGACCGCGGAGCTCGAGGCGCGAAAGCCCGCCGGGGTCGCTCAGCAGCTCGCCGGTCGCCACCGGCTCCTCCGAAGCACCCAGATGCAGCGCCACCCTCACCTCGAGAACGCGAAGCCGACCCGCCTTGCGATTCGCCTCTGCCACCGCAGCGGCGATCTTCGCCTGCGAGGGAACGTAGGCCCGCACGGGAAGCGAGATCAGGACCGCCCAGAGCAGGGCCGCGAAGATGGGGAGAAGGGTCGGCATTACGCTCCGACGATCGTACCGCGGCCGCTGTACTTCGCCCCCGCGGCGAGATCGGCCTCGATCCGCAGCAGCCGGTTGTACTTGGCGACCCGGTCGGTCCGGCATAGAGAGCCCGTCTTGATCTGACCCGCGCCCGTCGCCACCGCCAGATCGGCGATGGTGGTGTCCTCGGTCTCGCCCGAGCGATGGGAGACCACGACCGAGTAGCTCGCCTCGCGGGCGACGCGAATCGCGTCCAGGGTCTCGGTCAGCGTCCCAATCTGATTCACCTTGATGAGGATCGAGTTCGCGACCCGCCGCTCGATGCCCTGGCGGAGAATCGCCGGGTTGGTGACGAAGAGATCGTCCCCCACCAGCTGCACGCGCTCGCCCAGCTTCGCGGTCAGCGCCGCCCAGCCGTCCCAGTCCTCCTCGGCAAGGCCGTCCTCGACCGAGAGGATGGGATAGCTCGTGACCCAGTCCTCCCAGTACGCGATCATCTCCTCGGAGCTCTTCCGCGCTCCTTCGCCAGCGAGGTCGTAGACGCCGTCCCGGTAGAACTCACTCGCGGCGGGGTCGAGCGCGATGCAGATGTCGTCACCCGGCCGGTAGCCGGCCTGTTCCACCGCCGTCAGGATCAGCTCGATGGCCTCCCGGTTCGAGCCCAGGTTCGGCGCGAATCCCCCCTCGTCGCCGACGGCGGTGGCGTAGCCCTTGGCGTGCAGGACGGCCGCGAGCCGGTGAAAGACCTCGGCGCCCCAGCGGAGCGCCTCCGAGAAGGTCGGCGCGCCCACCGGGAAGATCATGAACTCCTGGAGGTCCACGTTGTTGTCGGCGTGGACCCCGCCGTTGAGCACGTTCATCATCGGAGCGGGAAGCAGGTTTGCGCGCTCACCGCCGAGGAGCCGGTAGAGGGGCACGCCCGCGGCCGCTGCAGCGGCGTGGGCCGCGGCGAGGGAGACTCCGAGAAGTGCGTTGGCGCCGAGCCGCGACTTGGTCTCGGTCCCATCCAGAGAAATCAGCGCCTCGTCGAGTGTCTTCTGCTCCGCCAGACTCCCCAGCTTCGCGCCGACGACCGCACCGGCGATCTCGCCGTTCACGAACCCCGCCGCCTTCGTCACGCCCTTGCCGCCGTAGCGCTTCGGGTCGCCATCCCGGAGCTCGAGCGCCTCCCGGGATCCCGTCGAAGCGCCCGAGGGCACCGCTGCCCGGCCGAGGTGACCCCCGGAGGTGGTGACCTCCACTTCCAGGGTGGGGTTGCCCCGCGAGTCGAGAATCTCGAGGGCGCGAACCTTGGCAATGGTGACACCGGACATGGACCCGCTCCTCCTCTCGGGTTGAGCGAAGACTCATAGCAACTCGGTGCGGAAGCAGAAGCGCGCTCGGCTGGCGATCAGGACCCGGGGTGGGGCGGGCGACGGGGCACGACCACCGCCGAGCCATCGGCACTGCGGAGGATCTCGGCCTCTACACCGAAGACCCGGCGGAGCAGGGCCGGCTCGAGGGTCTCGGCGGGAGTTCCGGCGGCCAGGATGCGTCCCTCGGTGAGAAGCGCCACCCGATCGCACTCGCGGGCGGCGAGCCCCAGATCGTGGGAGACGACCAGGGCCGAGCAACCCTCCCTGGCGAGCTCGCGAACCAGGCCCAGGACCTCGAGGCGCCGGCTCACGTCGAGGTGGGCGGTGGGCTCGTCGAGGAGAAGGATCCGCGCCTCCTGGGCCAGGGCTCGGGCCACCATGGCGAGCTGTCGTTCACCTCCGGAGACCTCGAGGATGGAGCGATCCGCCAGGTGATCGATTCCCAGCCGTTCCATCGCCCGGCGGGCAACGCCGAGATCGCGCTTCGACTCGAATCCCAGGAGCCCCAGATGGGGCGCTCGCCCCATCAGCACCACCTCGGCCACGCTGAAGGGGAAGGGAACCGAGGTCTCCTGGGGAACCAGGGCGAGAATCCGGGCGAGCTCCCGGCGACTGTGGTCGGCGAGGCTGCGGCCGTCGACGCGGACCTCCCCGGCGTCCGGCGTGAGAATGTGGGTCGCGATCCGCAGCAGTGTGGTCTTGCCGACGCCGTTGCGTCCCGCCAGCAGCAGCACCTCTCCCTCGCCCAGCTCCAGGTCCACGCCGCGGAGCACGGGCCGACCCCCCAAGGAGAGGGCGACGGATTCGAAGCGCAGGGCGGTCATCGCGCCAGGGCCCGCGCGTGATGGCGACGCAGGAGGACCAGGAAGAGGGGGCCGCCGGCCATGGCGGTGATGGCGCCCACTGGAAGCTCGCGCCCCACCAGCAGTGTCCGCGCCACGGTGTCGCACAGCACCAGGAAGGCGGCACCACCAAGGGCCGCCGCGGGAACCAGGAGACGGTGATCGGGGCCGAAGAGGAGGCGCAGCAGGTGGGGAATAATGAGGCCCACGAAGCCGATCAGCCCGGATACCGATACCGCCGCGCCGACCATCAGCGAGGTCGCAACGAGCAGAACCCTCTTCACCCACTCCACATCGGTCCCGAGCTGCGCCGCAGACTCTTCGCCCAGGGCCAACAGGTTCAGCCCCCGGGCGAGGGGAAGGGCGCAGGCGAGGCCGAGCGCCAGGAAGGCCGCCACCCAGCCCGCCACCTCGAAGCGCGCATCCGAGAGGTTCCCGATCAGCCAGAGGAAAATGCTGGCCCCTTCCACCAGACCGGCCACGGAGGCCAGGAAGACGATTGCCGCCGATGCGAAGGCATTGAAGACCACGCCGGTGAGGAGCAAGGTGGTGGGCGAGAGTCGACCGGCACCGCCGGAGACGGCGAGCAGCAGCAGGATGGTCAGGACGGCTCCGGCGAAGGCGGCGGGCGGCACCGCGGCGTAGCCGAGGCCGAGGGCGCCACCCAGAGCGAGCACGCAGATCCCGCCGAGAGCGGCACCGCCCGAGACGCCGAGGATGTAGGGATCGGCGAGCGGGTTGCGCAGCAGCGCCTGAAAGAGCGTTCCCGCCACGGCCAGGGAAGCACCGACCAGTGCGGCGAGCACGACCCGCGGCAGGCGGACGCGGAGCACGATGTCGGCGGCGGCACCTCCCGCCTCCCCGGTCAGTGCGTCCCACACCTCGGCGGTGGACAGCGCGCTCGGGCCGACGACGAGACCGAGAGCCACGGCGAGGACGAGCAGAGCGCCGAGCTCCACCAGCACCGTGGCCATCCGTCGCGGCGTCAGCACCTTCATGAGCCGGGCTCCGCCAGAGGGGCCACCACCTCCGGGCCGTGGATGGCGCCCGCGATGGCGAGCAAGGCGCGGTCCAGGTAGGGCCCGGGAAGCGTGGCGATGCCCCCGCCGAGAGAGATCACCCGCCCCCGCCTCACCGCCGGCAGCGACGGCCACTGGGACCAGTACTGCCGCGCGTCGTCGGGCGAATCCGACGAATCGAGGATGACCTCCGGCGCGGCGTCGATGATCCATTCCCGGGTGACGCGGGGATAGGGCTCGTCGAACTCCGCTCCCACGTTCTCGGCGCCAGCGGCGCCGATCATCTCGTCGACGAAGCTCCCGCGGCCGACCACGAAGGGAGGATCCCGTTGCAGCACCAGCAGTGTACGGATCCGCGGAAGCCCGCGCGTCGCATCCTCGACGCCGCTCCGCACGCGGCGGATCTCTCGAACCCGCGCCGCGGCGGCCTCGTCCCGGCCCACGCGCGCACCGAGGCGCTCGATGGCCTCGAGCACTTCGTCGAAGCGGAGCGGATTCAGCTCCAGGCAGGGGATGTCGAGGGTCGCCAGGCGCGCGCGGAAATCGCGCTGCTCGGCGCTCGGCACCAGCACCACGAGATCGGGTGCGAGGGCAACGACGGCTTCGAGCCCGGGGTTGTAGAGGCCTCCCACCCTGGGGAGATCCGCGATCGCCGGCTGCTCCCGGGCGGAGAACTCGTCGACCCCGACCAGCGAACCCCCCGCTCCGATGGCCAGCAAAATCGCGGTAAAGGAGGGATTCATCGAGACGACGCGATGCGCCGGCTCCGCCAGCGACAGCCGGGGAAAGAGGAGCACCAGGAGACCGAGGGTAAGAGCTCGCACCCACATGCTCCCGGGGATAGCAAAACTCGGGTGCCGGGCGTCGCCGATCCACGGCCTTCGCAGTGGCAGCGCCCGGCACCCGACCCCGGCGGGCTACTTCCTGCTCAGGCTCGTCTTGCCCTGGGTCGCCACGAAGGGGCGGATCCTGTCCAGCGCGGCAGCGCCGATGCCCTTCACCTCGAGGAGTTGGTCGACCGCCTTGAAGGCGCCCTCCTCCTTGCGGCGGCCGAGGATCGCCCGCGCCTTGGCCTCCCCGATGCCGGGCAGGAGCATCAGTTGCTCGGCGGTGGCCGTGTTCACGTTCACGACGCCAGAGAGATCTCCCCCATCGGCGGCGAGGACCGGAGAAGCGGCAAGCCCCAGGCCGAGAAGGAGCAAGGAAGTGAGGGCAAACGCCCTCACGCTTCGGATCACGAAGATGGACATGGAGTTGGTTTCCGCGGGACCGCGGGGGTGAAGCGTTCAATACGCGCGGTCGACGGCGTAGTCGGCAGCCGCGAGCAAGGCCTCCTTGGCGGGACAATCTAGGAACGGCGCGATGGCGGCGGCGGCACGGGCCACATGCTGCTCGGCGCGCCGGTTGGTGTCGGCGATTCCCCGGTGACGCTCCACCAGCTCGAGCACCAGCTCGAGATCGCCTGGAGCGATGACCGCCTCCGGCGTCAGCCGGCCCTCGAGCTGGAGCTCCGCCACCCGACTCGACGCCGCCTTGAGGACCGCGTCGACGGCGTCGTACTCCGCCGACGTGCAGCGCTTCAGCGTCAACAGCAGGGGCAAGGTCACCTTGCCCTCGCGCAGGTCGGTGTGGGGCTGCTTGCCGAGCACCTCTTCGTCCGCGGAGTAGTCGAGGGCGTCGTCGCGCAGCTGGAACGCCAGCCCCATCTCGCGACCGAACTCAGCCAGACGACGACGCTCGGGACGCGTGACACCGCCGAGGATCGCCCCCGCCTCGCAGGCTGCCGAGAGCAGGGTCGCGCTCTTGCGATCGATCACCACGAAGTAATGGGCCTCGGTCACCGAGCAATCGAAGCTGCGCTCGAGCTGTAGCAGCTCGCCCTCGGCCATGAGACGGATCGTGTCCGCGAAGATCAACAAGAGCTCGGGATCCCCGTCCTCGACGACCATTACAGAAGCGCGCGCCAGGCAGAAATCGCCGACCAGCACGGCGCGGCTGTTGCCCCAGATCGCATTGGCCGAGGGACGGCCCCGGCGCACCTCCGCCCGGTCGACCACGTCGTCGTGGAGCAGGCTGGCGGTATGCAGTAGCTCCGCCGCCGCGGCCACCTGGACCCGGCGCGGACCCGTGTAGCCGCACAGCTCCGCGGCGAGGAAAAGCAGCGCGGGACGCAGTCGCTTGCCCCCGGACGAGAGCACGTGCTCGCCCATGGTGCCGATCAACTCCTGCGGGGAGGCGAGCTGATCGCGCAGAGTCCGCTCGACGAGCTCCATGCCTTCGGCGATGCGCTCGAGCGCAGCGCGCAGCGAAGGAGGGGGGGGGGAGCGCTCCAACATCGTCTCGAAGCTAACCTCAGGCTCCCGGGATGTCAAAGCCTGGAATGGAAAAAACGACGAAAAACCGAATAGTTAACCGGCGTTCTCGCATCCGTTTCCGGGGCTTGACGCACGCAGCCAGGCGACTGCTTGGGCCACGCTCTCCACGGCGATCTCCGCAGCGCAAGCCCCCCTCGCACCGCTGCGCGGAGAGGCCACGCCGGCGGGGAGCAATACCCGCTCGAATCCCAGGCGGGCAGCCTCGCGAAGCCGCAGGGGAATTCGTCCCACTCGTCGGATCTCTCCGCCCAGGCCCACCTCGCCGCAGGCAGCCACGTCCACCGGGACGGGAAGATCGAGACGGCTCGAGGCGAGAGCGAGGGTCACGCCCAGATCCGCCGCCGGCTCGGCCACCCTCACGCCACCTGTCACGTTGACGTACACGTCGCAGGAGAGCAGGTCCACCTCCGAGCGGCGGTCCAGCACCGCCAGCAGCAGGGCGACCCGCGCGTCATCGATGCCGAGACAGGTTCGCCGAGCGGTTGCGTAGCCCGCCGGGGCCACCAGCGCCTGTATCTCCAGGAGCATGGGACGGCTGCCCTCGATGATCGGCACGATGACGGAGCCCGGCGCGCCCGGGTGCCGTTCGGCGAGAAACAGCTCGCTCGGGTTCTCGACCGTCGAGAGCCCCGTCTCGCCCATGGTGAAGACACCCACCTCCTGGGTGGATCCGAAGCGATTCTTGGTTGCGCGGAGCAACCGGAATGTATGGCCTCGGTCACCCTCGAAGGTGAGGACCGCATCCACCAGATGCTCGAGCACGCGGGGGCCGGCAATGGCGCCCTCCTTGGTGACGTGGCCGACGAGCACCAGGGCCGTTCCATGCGCCTTGGCCGTCGCCGCCAGAAGCGCGGCACTCTCCCTCACCTGGGCCACCGAGCCCGGAGCCGATTCCACCCACTCGGTACTCATCGTCTGGATCGAGTCGATCAGGACCAGTGACGGGCGCAGCTCGCGCCATGGGCCGGCCAGGGACTCGACCCTCGTCTCCGAGACGGCCAGCAGCGAATCCGGTATCTCACCCAGCCGCTCGGCGCGCAGGCGGAGCTGCTCGAGGCTCTCCTCTCCGGTCACGTACAGCACCGGTCCCGACCCCCGCTCGAGCCGGGTGGCGAGCTGCAGACAGAGAGTCGACTTGCCAATGCCCGGTTCTCCGCCCAGGAGCACCACGGAGCCGGGCACGAGGCCGCCGCCCAGCACCCGGTCGAGCTCGGCGATGCCGGTGGCGATGCGCGGCGCCGCCGAGGGATCGACTTCGGCGAGGGGAATCGGCTTTCCCACCCCGGACTGCGGCTCCAGCTCGAGCAGATCTCGGCGCCGGGGGAGCTCCGCCGCGGCGCTCTCCTCGACCAGTGACTGCCAGGCACCACACCCCGGGCAGCGACCGAGCCAACGCGGCTGCTGCGTTCCGCACTCGGTGCAGGTGTAGGTCGCGCGCGGTTTTACCATGGGCGCATTCTAACCGCGAGATGGGGGCAAGGCGTCGCTCTGGAATCCGTGAGGACCGAGCGCCGCGACTATCCGGCTTTTCGCTCGAGAATCAGCCGCTCGTACGCGCTGGAGACGCGCGCGCAGACCGCGGCAAGTGCCGCGACCGACGCGTCTGCGAGCACCTCCGGCCCGTTGTCGGCGTAGAGAAGACTCACCACCCGGCCGCGAATCGCGATGGGGAGCACGACGATCTCCCGTACGTGCTGGCGCCCGAGCACCTGGAGGACGCGCTTCTCGAAGGCGCCCTCGGGAGGCGCGCCTCGAAACGACTCGCCGCTCGCGGCCACATCGGCGAAGAGGCTCGGGGCATCAGCCGGAAACAGGAGCTCCTCCCCATTGATGGCCGACCCCTCGCTACGGGTTCTCTCGATCACTCCCCGATGCACCTGGAAGAGAGCGGCGGCGGGGGCGTAGGCGCGGGCCAGGTGCACGGCGAGCCGCGCCACGTGCTGGCGGCTGGTGCAGCGGTCGATCTCCGCCTCGAGCGCCGCAGCCGCGGCGTGGGAAGCAGGCGACCGAGGCGAGCCCTTGCTCGGGTCCTCCCGATCGGACGGCTCGGTGCGCGCCGGGGCAGAGTACCCGCCCGGCGGCCGGGAGCCGATCTCGGCGAGGGCGAGCGCCCGCGCCGGGGCGGCGCCCCGCGCATCCGCCGGCGGCTCGGGCGGTGCGTCGATCGTCGAGTGGAGCGCGAAGAAGGTCTTCGGGTCCGTCAGCTCCTCGCCGGGAGGGAGATGGCCGATGCGCGACGTCATGACCCGTCTGCGTTCACAGCTTCGACCCAACGGAGATAGGCACCCGGTGGATCCTGGATGATCAGCCCGAAGCCGCCGGAGGTGTGGGAAGCGAGGCTCAGCGAGACCGGGCGCTGGTGCGGCACCGTGGCCTCCAGGACGAATCGCCTCCCCTCCGGCGTGCGGAACGAGACGATGGCGCAGGCGCCCTGGTGCAGCTCGCCGGGGGTCTCCACGAAGAGGCCCTGGGCGGAGAAGTCGCGGACGATGCCGCGATGGCGGAATCCGTTGACCAGCAGCTTGCAGGGAAGCTCCCGCCGCGTGCGCGGGTAGTCGCGTCTCTCCAGTGACTCCACCAGCCTTCTCATGAGCGGACTCCTTTCGGGCGGGCGCCACAGCCCCCCTATATGTGCCTGGAGACAGCCCGAAGGTAACGCCCCCGGGGGAATTCGCCGCTCTCTCCTGCGGTGGGCTGAGAAGACGCGCGACTGAGGCGTAGCTGAAGCTACGGCGCGCGGAGCGCAACGCACTCAGCGCGCCGCAGGGGCGGCCGAATACAGGTAGAGTTTCCGGCTGCGCCTCTAGCTTGCTGCTGGTCGGCCAAGGAGCGACTGCCGCACTTGACCTCGCGATCTCGAGTCCGCCGCCTCCTCTCCCGCGCTGCCCTTCTGGCCGGCGCCGCCTGCACGGCGCTCGGCGCCGTCGGCTTCACGCTGTCGCGGAGCGCCTTCGACCCGGTGAGCTTCGGCGACCGCGCGGCGGCGAGCCTCTCGGATCCGCGCGTCGCGGCCTACGCCGCCGACCGGATCACCAACGCCGTACTCGAGCAGAGCCCCGACCTCACCGCGGTGCGCCCCCTCATTCTCGGAGCAGCCGAAGGGCTGGCCACCTCCGAGCCGATGCGCGGCCTGGTCCGCGCCGCGGCCCGCTCGGCTCACCGAACCTTCTTCGCCGAGGGAACCCGCCAGGTCGTCCTCTCGGTGCCTGACCTGGGCGTCCTCCTGAGGGGTGCGTTCCAACGGGCGAGCCCGGATCTCGCGGAGCAGATCCCGGAGCAGCTTCAAGCGGTTGCCGCATCGCTCGAGGTCGGCGGGGGAGCTCGAATCGCCGTCGGCCTATGGGAACTCCGCGACGAGTGGCGTCGGCTGGTGAGGCTCCTCTTCCTGGCGGGCCCCCTGCTGCTCGGCCTCGGGATCGGGCTCGCCGAGGAGCGTCGCCACGGGCTCGTGGGGGCGGGTGTCGGCCTGCTCGGGGCCGGCCTCCTGGTGGCCGCAGCGCTACCGCTGGGAAGCCTTGCGGCGACGCGCTTCGCTGAGGATCCGCTCACCCGCGGTGCGCTGGCGGGGCTTTGGGAGACCTGCCTCGCCGGGCTCACCGGATGGGGAATCCTGCTCGGGGGCCTCGGCCTGCTCTTCACCGCCGCGAGCACCTCCCTCCTCGAGACCTTCGAACCCCTCGTCTGGCTGCGACGAGCGCGCCGCGCAATTGCCGAGCCGCCCGCCTCGAAGCGGGGCCGGCTGGCCTGGGCGCTCGGCGTCCTCGCTGCCGGCCTGCTCACCGTCCTCGCTCCGCGCCTGGTGCTCTCGGGCCTCGCCGTCGTGGCGGGCGCCGCGGCCACGCTCCTCGGCGCGCGCGAGCTCTTTCGCCTCCTGCTCGAGTCGGTGGAGACGAGCCCCGCTCTGGCCGAGGCGGGCGTGGCACCCCGCTCCCTCATCCGCACCCTCGTCGTGGTGGGCGTCGCCCTCGGCCTCGCGACGCTCTGGCTCGCGCTGCGCAACCCCCTGTCGGCCCCTCGGCCGACCTCCGTCCGGGCGTGCAACGGCCACCTGGCGCTCTGCGACCGGCGCGTCGAGGAGGTGACGTTTCCCGCCACACACAACGCCATGTCGAACACCGAGATTCCCGACTGGATGTTCCCGCACCACCAGAGCGCCATCCCGCGGCAGCTCCGCGACGGCGTGCGCGCGCTCCTCATCGACGTCCACTACGGCTTCCCCGGCGCGTCGCGAATCAAAACCGACCTGAGCGGCGACCGTCCCACCAAGGAGGTCCTCGAGCACGCGCTGGGCCGAGAAGGCCTGGAGGCCGCCATGCGCATCCGAGAACGGCTCGTCGGCGCCGACGAGGGGCACCGGGCGCTCTACCTGTGCCACGGGTTCTGTGAGATCGGCGCGTACGAGCTCGTACCCACCTTGCGCGAGATCCGCACCTTCCTGCTCCAGCATCCCGGCGAGGTGCTGCTGCTGGTCGTCGAGGACTACGTCACACCCGAGGACCTCGCCCGCGCGTTCGCCGACAGCGACCTCGAGGGCTTCGTCTACCGCGGACCCTCCGGACCGCCCTGGCCCAGACTGCGCGAGCTCGTCGCCGCGGGCCAGAACGTCCTCGCCTTCCTCGAGTCGGGACGTCCCGGCGTACCCTGGCTACGGCCGGCCTTCGACCACATTCAGGAGACGCCCTACACGTTCCACTCGCCCGAGGAGCTCTCGTGTCGCGCGAATCGCGGCGGCACCGCGGGGTCGCTCTTCCAGATCAACCACTGGATCGAGACGACGCCCGCGCCCCGGCCCTCGAACGCCGAGCTCGTCAACGCCCGCGACTTCCTGCTCTCCCGCGCGCGCCGCTGCCAGCGAGAGCGCGGCCGCCTTCCCAACCTCCTCGCGGTGGACTTCTACCGCAGCGGAGATCTCTTCGAGGTCGCCGGCGAGCTGAACGGTCTGGACCCTTCCCCGATCGGGAGAGGCAGGGGGTCCTGATGCGCGCCGCAGTCAGGGAGCCGGACGATCAGGCGCCGCGCCCGGTCTGCGCGGCGAGCGCGCGCGCAGCACTGCCCAGTGTGATCATCGTCGCGCCGAGGAACATCACCTTGATGCCGACCAGCGCGCCGATGGCACCGGCGCCCGAGAGCGGCCACTGGGCCGAGATCAGGCCGCCCAGCAGCAGCGACAGCAGCCCGCCCACGAGGATCCACCCCCAGCCGCGGAGGGGCCGCACTCGCAGGGCGGCGATCGCTTCGAAGATGCCCGCGATGAGAAAGTAGCCGGCCAGCGCCGGCGTGAGGAAGCTCAGGTCGAGCACCGGCTGGGCGACCATGACGACGCCACAGATCGCGGTGAGCAGGCCGAGCAGCAATCCCAGCAGCTTGTGAGCGAAGGAGCTGGCCCGGAACGAGAAGGCGCACTGGGCGATGCCGGCGGCCAGCACCAGGAGGCCCACCAGCAGGGCCACCGCCACCCCGGTCCAGAGCGGCGCGGCCAGGGCGAGCGCGCCCAGGATCACCATGGCGATCCCCAGCAGGGTCATCCCCGAGGCGTTGGCCTTGATGGAGTCGGCGAGCGAAGGCGTGGTCATGGCGCGGCCCCTCCCGAGGCAATGATACCGGGCGCAGCACCGGCCGGGACGGCGGAGAGGAGGACCACGGCAGCGAGGCGCGAAGAAAGGGTATTCTCGTCCACAGGCTTCGAGGTAGACCTTGCTGAAGAGACACCACAGCTTCCCCGGAATCCGCGGCCCGGTCGTGACGATCGTACTCGACGGGGTCGGGGCAAGTCCGCGAGAGGAGGGGAACGCGGTCTTCCAGGCGCGGACGCCGGTCCTCGACCGGCTGCTCTCGCGGTACCCCCACACCACGCTCAAGGCGCATGGAACCGCCGTCGGGATGCCGAGCGACGACGACATGGGCAACTCGGAGGTCGGTCACAACGCCATCGGCGCGGGCCAGGTCTACGAGCAGGGGGCTGCGCTCGTCAACCAGGCCATCGCCTCCGAGAAGCTGTTTCGAGGCCAGGCGTGGCGCGAGATCATCGATCACACCAGGACGCGCGGCTCCACCCTTCACTTCATGGGGCTGTTCTCGGACGGCAACGTCCACTCTCATCTCGACCACCTCCGGGCACTCATCCTGCGCGCCAAGCAGGAGGGGCAGCGACGGGTCCGCATCCACATCCTGCTGGACGGCCGCGACGTGCCCGAGACCTCGGCCCTGGATTACGTCGAGCCCTTCGAGCGATTCCTCGCCGAGATCCGTGACGATGACTTCGACCCGCGGATCGCCAGCGGCGGCGGCCGGATGAACATCACCATGGACCGATACCAGGCCGACTGGAGCATGGTGGAGCGAGGATGGCACATCCACGTGCTCGGCGAGGGGCGTCACTTCGACTCGGCCTCGAACGCCATCACCACGCTGAGGAAGAAATCACCGGGAGTCATCGACCAGGATCTCCCTCCCTTCGTGATCGCCGAGGCAGGTGAGCCGATCGGGCCGATCCGAGACGGTGACAGCGTCGTCTTCTTCAACTTCCGCGGCGACCGGGCGATCGAGATCTCTCGCGCTTTCACCGAGCAGGGCTTCGACGCCTTCGATCGGGTGCGTTTCCCGGAGGTCGTCTACGCGGGGATGCTCCAGTACGACGGCGACCTGAAGCTGCCCGAGCGCTTCCTGGTCGCGCCGCCCGCCATTGCAGACACCATGGGCGAGTACCTGACCTCGGTGGGGATCCCCCAGCTCGCGATCTCCGAGACACAGAAGTACGGCCACGTGACCTATTTCTGGAACGGGAACCGGAGCGGCAAGTTCGACGATCAGCTCGAGACCTACCTGGAAATCCCATCCGACATCATTCCCTTCCAGCAGCGCCCCTGGATGAAGTCCGCCGAGATCACCGACGAGCTGATCCGGCAGCTCCGAACCGGAAATCACCGCACCGCCCGGGTCAACTACGCGAACGGTGACATGGTCGGCCACACCGGGAACTTCGACGCGGCCATCATTGCCGTCGAAGCCGTCGACCTGGCCCTGGCCCGCCTTCTTCCCGTCGTGGACGCCGCCGAAGGGATCGCCATCATCACCGCCGACCACGGGAATGCCGACGAGATGTACCAGCTCGACGAGAAGACCGGCGAGCCGATGAGGAATCCCGACGGCAGCTTCGCAGCCAAGACCAGCCACACGCTGAATCCCGTCCCTTGCATTTTCTACGACAACCAGACACCGGGCTCGCTGACCGTTCGCCCCGACCCGGAGCTCGGCCTCAGCAACCTCGCTGCGACCATCGTCAACCTCCTGGGATACGAGGCTCCCGAGATGTGGGATCGGGGAATCCTGCAACTCGACACCGGCGCGGCAGGCGGGAGAGTCCGCTCCCGCACCGTCGACAAGGAAGGAGATGAATCATGAGCTCATCGCGGCCCTGCCTTCGGCTCCTGGCATCGGCCCTCAGCCTCGCGGTGCTCGCGGGCATGGCCTGCGGCACAACCACCCGGCTCTCCAACGTCTGGAGGTCCGAGAGCTACTCCGCCGGCCCCATGCACAAGGTCCTCGTGGTCGGGATCGCCCAGACTGCGACCGGGCGGCGGAGCTTCGAGGATCGCTTCGTCGAGGCCCTCGCGAGCCAGCAGGTGGACGCGGTGCAGAGCTACCGGCTGTTGCCCTCGGATGAGCGGCTCTCCGAGGCCACCCTGAAGGAAGCCATCCGCGGGCACGGCTTCGACGGTGTCATCGCCACCCGGCTGATCGAGGTGGACGAGGAGACCACCTACGTGCCGCCCAGCACCCGGGTCGCTCCCAGACCGGGCGTGGGAGGTCTGTACGGCTACTACGGCACCTCGTGGGACGTGGTGCACACCCCCGGTTACACGGTGACGACGACGATCGTGCGGCTGGAAACGCACCTCTACGACGCCGAGCAGGCCGAGCTGGTCTGGAGCGCCCAGTCCGACACCTTCGACCCGGACTCCACGCAAGACGCAATCGACTCGGTCACCAAGAAGATCGCGAAGCAGCTTGCCAGCGAGGATCTGCTGCCCCGCTAGGCGGCGGCGCCCGTCTGTACCCGCTACCAGTCGCTTCGGCGGCCGCCGTACAGTGCGGCGTGGGCACTCGGTTACAATGACGGATCTGACCGCGAGGAGTCGAACGATGGCCGACCGGCGCGACCTGCAAATCCCGAATCTGGGCTCCTGCCGTTTCGAGTCCCCCCTCAGGGCCAAGAACCGGACCTTCGTCGACGAGGCGGTCCGAGTGCGCTTCGATCGCTACGTGGGCGGAGACCTTCCCGAGGAAGAGCCCCTCTCCTTCGAAAAGGCCGGGCCCCGCGAGCGGCTCTTCTTCGACCCGGACCGGACCACCGCCGCCTTCGTCACCTGCGGCGGCCTCTCGCCGGGGCTCAACAACGTGATCCGTTCGGGGTTTCTCGAGCTCACCTACAACTACGGCGTCCGGCGCGTCCTCGGGATCCGGAACGGGTACGTGGGGATGCACCCCGACTCGGGGCTCGAGCCGATCGCCATGACGCAACGGTTCGTCCACGACATCCACCACCTGGGTGGGACCGTGCTCGGGAGCTCCCGCGGCGCCCAGGACACCGCGATCACCGTGGATTTCCTGGAGGAGCGGGAGATCGACATCCTCTTCTGCATCGGGGGCGACGGCACCCAGCGCGGCGCGCACGCGATCCAGCAGGAGATCCAGAAGCGCGGTCTCGCCAAGTCGGTGATCGGAATCCCCAAGACCATCGACAACGACGTTCCCTACGTCTGGATGAGCTTCGGCCACGCGACCGCTCTCGGAATGGCGAACGAGGTGTTGCGCGGCGCCCACGTGGAGGCTGTCGGAGCACCCAACGGGATCGGACTCGTGAAGCTGATGGGGCGAGACGCGGGCTTCATCGCGGCCGGCGCCGCCCTCGCGAACCAGGAAGCCAACTTCGTCCTGGTTCCCGAGAGCCCCTTCCCCCTCGAGGGAGAGAACGGCTTCCTCCGCGCCCTGGAGCTCCGCATGCTGAGCCGCGGCCACGCCCTGGTGGTGGTCGCCGAGGGAGCCGGCCAGCACCTCTTCGCGCACGAGAAGGTGGAACGCGATGCATCGGGAAACGTCCGCTACCAGGACATCGGCGTCTTTCTGCGCCACCGGATCACGCGCCACTTCGCCGAGCAGGGCATCGAGATCAACCTGAAGTACATCGATCCGAGCTACACGATCCGCAGCGTCCCAGCCAACGCCTGGGACCGGACCCTCACCGACCGCATGTCGCGCAACGCGGTCCACGCGGCCATGGCCGGCAGGACGGACGTGATGATGGGATGGTGGAACCAGGCCATCATCCACGTACCCATCTCGACCGCCACCGCCGAGAAGAAGCGGATGTCCCTCGACAGCGATCTGTGGAACTCCGTGCTGGCCACCACCGGCCAGCCCAACTGGCGGGCCGACGGCTAGCTCCGCCGAGAGTGGCATCGAATCACGGTCTCGGGTCTGACGATGATAAGGGACGTCTTCCAACCGTCCCAGAGCTCGGAGAGCCACACCCAGAAGGCTCGATCAGTGGGAGAAAAGCCCAATGATTTCAGCCTGTACCGAGTTTTCGCGGAGCGCGACAGTCACTTGTCGGTCAGGGCGACGACCCCCGGAAGTCGCTTGCCCTCGAGGTACTCGAGAGAGGCTCCGCCGCCGGTTGAAACGTGGGTCACGGCGTCGCTCAGCTTGGCCTTCTCGATGGCCGATGCGCTGTCGCCGCCGCCGATGATGGTGACTGCGCCGTTCTCCTTGGTCGCGACGGCCAGGGCCTCGGCAATCGCCATCGTGCCGCCGGCGGTGGCATCGATCTCGAACACCCCCATGGGCCCGTTCCAGACGATGGTCTTGGCGCTCTTGATGACGTCCTCGTACGTGGCGCGGGTCTTCGGTCCGATGTCCAGCGCCTGCTGGTCCGCGGGAATGGCGTCCGCCGCCACGGTGCTGAGCTCACCAACCGTTCGTGCGCCGAAATCGAACTCCTTGGTCACCAGCGTGTCCTCGGGCAGGAGCATCTTGTCGCCAGCCTTGTCGACCAGCCCCTTGGCCATCTCCACGCGGTCGGCCTCGAGCAGCGAATTGCCAATCTCGCGGCCCATGGCCTTGAAGAACGTGTACGCCATGCCGCCGCCCACAAGGATCTTGTCCACCTTGGGCAACAGGTTCTCGATGGCGTCGATCTTGCCGGAGATCTTGGCGCCGCCGATGATGGCCACGAAGGGCTTCTGCGGGTTGGCCAAGGCGTTGCCCAGGAAGTCGATCTCCTTCTTGAGCAGGTAGCCTGCCGCGCACTTCTCCATGTGCGCGGTGATGCCCTGCGTGGACGCGTGGGCCCGGTGGGCTGAGCCGAACGCGTCGTTCACGTAGAGCTCCGCCAAATCAGCCAGTTGCTTGGCAAATCCGGCATCGTTCCTGGTCTCCTCCTTGTGGAACCGGAGGTTCTCCAACAGCAGGACATCACCGTCGCCGAGGGCCCTGACCGCCGCCTTGACCTTGTCGCCGATGCAGTCATCGACGTACTCGACGGGCTTGCCGAGCAGCTCCGAGAGCCGCTTGGCCACGGGCCCCATGCTCATCTCAGGCTTCACCTCGCCCTTGGGCCGGCCGAGGTGTGACATGAGGATCACCTTGGCACCCTTCTCAACCAGGTACTTGATGGTCGGCAGCGAGGCCACCAGACGCTTGTCGTTCTCCACCGCCCCGTCCCTGAGCGGCACGTTGAAATCGACGCGAACGATGACCTTCTTGCCGGCGACCTCGAGGTCCTCGACGAACAGCTTGTCCATGGTGTTTTCCCGTCAGCTAAGGGCCGTCAGCCAGCCATCTTCTTCATCAGGTCGATGCAGCGGCAGCTGTAGCCCCATTCGTTGTCGTACCAGGCGATGAGCTTGAGCAGGTTGCCGTCCATCACCGTCGTGGACAGGGCGTCCACGATGCTCGACGCGGGGTTGTGCACGATATCGACCGAGACGATCGGGTCTTCGGTGTAGACCAGGATGCCCTTGAGATCGCCCTCGGAGGCCTTCTTCAACGCCGCGTTGACCTCCTCCGCCGTCGTCTTCTTGGACAGCAGGGCCACCAGGTCCACGCAGGACCCGGTCGGGGTCGGAACGCGGATGCTCATGCCGTCCAGCTTGCCGTCGAGCTCCGGCAGGACCTTGCCCACCGCGCGAGCCGCTCCGGTCGTGGTCGGGATCATGCTCACGGCAGCCGCGCGAGCGCGGCGGGGATCCGTGTGCACCTGATCCAACGTCCGCTGGTCGTTGGTGTACGCGTGGATGGTGGTCATCAGGCCCTTCTCGATCCCGAATGCCTGGTGGATGACCTTGGCCGGCGGGGCGAGGCAGTTGGTGGTGCAGGATGCGTTGGACACCAGCTTGTCCTCCGCAGTGAGCGTCTTGTCGTTCACACCGAGTACGATGAGCTTGACCTCGCCCTGGTCCTTGGGAGGAACGCTCAGCAAGACCTTCTTGGCGCCTGCCACCAGGTGCTTCTTGCAGTCGGCCGAGGTGCGGAAGATACCGGTCGACTCGAGCACGATCTCGGCGCCCACATCGCCCCACTTGAGCGCGGCCGGGTCCTTGATTGCAGAGATGCGGACCTTCTTGCCGTTGACGGTCAGGCTCGAGTCATCGAACGCGATGTCGCCCGAGAACCGACCCTGTGTCGAGTCGTACTTCAGCGCGTGGGCGACCTGCGCGCTCGTCATCAGGTCGTTGACGCCCACGATCTCGATGCCGCCCTGCTCCACCGCGGAGCGGAAAACCAGCTTACCAATGCGGCCGAAGCCGTTGATTCCAATCTTCAGTGCCATCTCTCCGTCCTTTGCATGTCGCTTGCTGTTGGTAGTCCTGGGCTTCGCCTGTGCGCTCAGGCGAAAATCTCCTGGGTGTGCGTCCCGAAAACTCGATTCTCGCGAAATTACGGTCACTTACCAAGACCCTTCCGCAGGTGTGGATGCCCCGACCGGGCGGCGGCATGGGCAGAGAGCTCCAGGTGGTCATGAATTTGCAGCATAGTCGAGATTGGAGGCTCGATCCGCGGAAGCTCGCTCCCCGCCGATGTCCAAGGCGTCGTCCCAACGGAGAGCTTGGCCACCGAGGCCTGCTCGCCTATGGTGGCTTCCCAGGGGAGCTTGCGTGAACTCCGCGGAACCCGACATCGGTCCCGACCAGGGAGAGCACATTCCCGAGGGCTTCTTCGCCTCCCTCGATATCTCGTCGCCCAAGCGCATCGCCATCTTCCTGGCCTGCCTCGCCGCATCGCTCGCGGTCGCCCTCTACCCCCGCATTACGGCGGACCTCACGCCCGCGGCGACCCGGGCGCTCTTCATCCTGGTGTTCGCAGCGAGCCTCTGGGTGACGGGGGCGATCCCCGCATTCGCGGTGGGAATCCTCGTGATCGGACTCCAGATCGTGTTGCTCGGAAAACCCGGCGGGGTCTTTGCAGAGACCGAGCACGACTGGGAGCAATTCGTCGCCGTGATCGGACACCCGCTGGTGTGGCTCTTCTTCGGGGGGTTCGTGCTGGCGGCGGGCATGACCCGCACGGGTCTCGACCGGGGCCTCGCATCGGGGCTCCTGGGGCGCTTCGGCGACCGGCCGGGGTCGGTGCTGCTCGGCGTCATGGGCGCCACCTTCGTGCTCTCGATGTTCGTCTCCAACACAGCGACCGCGGCGATGATGCTGGCGCTCCTGGTTCCCCTGCTCGCCTCCCTGGACGCGGACGATCCCTACGCGACAGGGCTCCTGCTCGGGGTGGCGACAGCCGCGAACCTCGGCGGGATGGGCAGCCTGATCGGCTCGCCCCCCAACGCCATCGCCGTCGGTGTCCTGGCCCAGCACGGCGGGGAGATCACCTTCCTCGAGTGGATGGTGGTCGGGCTCCCGCCGGCACTTCTCCTGCTGGCGGTAGCGTGGTTCTTGATCGGGCGCCTCTACCCGTCCCGGCGCGAGCGGCTCCCGGTCGCCGCCTGGGGAGGTGGACCCGATTCCGCGGCCACCGCCGTGCCGCGCTGGGAGCGCCTGGTGGTGGGCGGCACGTTGCTCCTCACCGTCGGGCTCTGGCTCACCAGCCAGTGGCACGGGATCCCCACCGCCGCCGTCTCCTTCATTCCGATCGTGCTTCTCACCACCACCGGCGTGCTCGGCGCGAAGGCCATCCGTGGGCTCAGCTGGGACGTGCTGTTCCTGCTGGCGGGCGGCCTGGCGCTGGGCCAGACCGTCACCGAGACGGGGCTCTCGACCTGGATCGTGGAGCAGCTACCGGTCGAGGGCCTGGGCCTGCTGCCCCTGGCCGCCGCGATGGCCTTTCTCACCGTGGTGCTCTCCAACTTCATGAGCAACACCGCGGCAGCGAACATCCTGGTCCCGATCGGCGCCACCATGGCCGTCGGAAACGAAGTGTGGGTGGCGGTCCCGATTGCGCTGGCCGCCTCGTGCGCGATGTGCCTTCCGATCGCGACGCCGCCCAATGCCCTCGCCTTCGCCACGGGACGCATCCAGACCCGGGACTTCATCCGCCTGGGCCTCGTCCTTGGCGTACTCGGGCCGGCTGTTGCGCTGTCTTGGATCGCGGTGATCGCCCTCTGGGTCTCCGGGTAGGAGCGCCCCTCAGTCGATCCGGGGCCCCGCCTCGATCACCTCCGGGGCGGCGTTGTCCGCGAACTCCTCGAAGTTCTTGACGAAGAGCCCGGCCAGCTTGCGGGCCTGCTCGTCGTAGGCCTTCGGATCGCTCCAGGTACCGCGCGCACTCAGCACCTCGCTCGGCACGTCCGGACAGCGGGTGGGCACTTCCAGGCCGAAGACCGGATCGGTCTGGTAGGGAACGTCGTCGAGCGCGCCCGACATGGCCCCGCGGATCACCGCCCGGGAGTAGGCGATCTTGATTCGTTCGCCCACCCCGTAGGGTCCGCCCGTCCAGCCCGTGTTGACGAGCCAGCAGCGAACGTCGTGCTTGGCGATCTTCTGACCCAGCAGCTCCGCGTAGACGGTGGGGTGAAGCGCCATGAAGGGTGCGCCGAAGAGCGCCGAGAACGTCGCCGTCGGCTCGGTGACGCCGCGCTCGGTGCCAGCCACCTTGGCCGTGTAGCCCGAGAGGAAGTGGTACATCGCCTGGGCCGGCGTGAGGCGGGCGATGGGTGGCAAGACGCCGAAGGCGTCCGCCGTCAGCATGATGACGTTGCACGGGTGATCGCCCATGCCATCGCCAACGATGTCGGGCAGATGTGTGATGGGATAGGCGGCACGCGTGTTCTCGGTGAGAGCCGCATCGTCGAGGTCGAGCCGTCGCGTGTCGTAGTCGATGGCTACGTTCTCGAGGACGGTGCCGAAGCGCCGCGTGGTTTCGTAGATCTCCGGCTCCGCCTCGGCGTCGAGACGGATCACCTTCGCGTAGCAGCCCCCCTCGAAGTTGAAGATGCCCCGGTCGCTCCAGCCGTGCTCGTCGTCGCCGATCAGCGCTCGCCCGGGCTCTGCGGAGAGGGTGGTCTTGCCCGTCCCGGAAAGCCCGAAGAAGACGGCCGTGTCGCCCTCGGGACCGCGGTTCGCCGAGCAGTGCATGCTGAGGACTCCTTCTTGGGGAAGGAGGTAGTTCATGGCCGTAAAGATCGACTTCTTCATCTCCCCGGCGTAGCTGGTGCCACCGATGATGATGAGGCGCTGGCCGAAGTTCGGCATCACGAACGCTTCGCTTCGGGTGCCGTCCACCTCGGGGATGGCCTGGAAGTTGGGGCAGTGGATGATGGTGAACTCGGGATCGAAGCGCGACAGGACCTCCCGATCCAGCTCGCGCAGGAACATGTTGCGCACGAAGAGGTTGTGCCACGCGTTCTCATTGATTACCCGCACCCTGAGGCGATACTCGGGATCCGCTCCCGCGTAGCAGTCCTGTACGAAGACGTCGCGACCCTGCAGGTAGGCCTGGAGCCGCACCTTGAGCTGCTCGAAGCGCACCGGCTCGACGGGCCGGTTGTGCTTGCCCCACCAGATCCGGCCCTCGCTGGTCGGCTCGCGGACCACGAACTTGTCGTCGGCCGAGCGCCCCGTGTACTGCCCCGTCCGCACCACCAGCGGCCCCAGGTGCGAGAACCACCCCTCGGCGCGCCGGATCGCCTCCTCGTAGAGAGCGGGGGTGGAGAGGTTGTGATGAATTCGCCCCACATTGCGGATGCCGAGATACGATAGGTCCTGCATGGCGCCTCCTCCTCACGAAGCCGGCTGTGCGCGGAGCGGCATCGTCACCGGTGCCGCCTTTGTTACCCGGACTTCCTGTTCTTGGTGTTGGATGACGAGCTCTTCGCCTCGGGGTAGCGAATAGGTGACCGATTCCTGGGTCATCTCCACTTCGAGCTGCTGGCCTCGAAGGTCGAGGCGGAAGCGCATGCAATGCACGCCCTGCGGAAGACGGGGCGAGAAGCTGAACCGGCCGTCGTAATCGCGAAAGCCCGCCGTACCGTAGATGGCGGTCATCCAGGTGCCGCCCATGGAGGCGATGTGGAGTCCGTCATTCACGTTCCCGCCCAAATCGGCGTAGTCCATCAGCGCGGCGTAGCGGAAGTACTCCATCGCCTTCTCCGGGTAGCCGATCTCGGAGGCGATGATGCTCTGGACCGAGACCGAGAGTGAGGAGTCGCCGGTGGTCAGCGGATCGTAGAAGTCGAAGTTGCGCTTCTTCTGCTCCAGCGAGAACTCGTCGCCGAGGAGGAACATCGCCAGCGCGATGTCCGCCTGCTTGATCACCCGGTGGCGGTAGATCACCAGCGGATGGAAGTGCAGGAGCAGCGGGTACTTCTCCGGCGGCGTGTTCTCGAAGTCCCAGGGCTTCCGGTCCAGGAACTCGTCGTCCTGGAGGTGGATCCCCGCCTCTTCGTCGTATGGGAGATACATGGCGTCGGCGGCCTCGCGCCAGGCACGGGGCTCCGCGTCTTCGAGCCCGGTTCGGTGCTTCAGGCCCTCGTAGAGATCGGGGTGCTCGCGCCGCAATCGCTCCACGGTGTTGGCGGCGAACCAGAGGTTCTCGCGCGCCATCAGATTGGTGAAGGCGTTGTCGTTCACGACGGTGTTGTACTCGTCGGGACCGGTGACGCCGACGATCGAGAAGCGCCCGTCGTGGCTCTCAGCGAAAAAGCCGAGGTCGCGCCAGAGGCGGGCCGTCTCGACCAGGACATCGGCCCCCTCCTTGAAGAGGAGATCTTCGTCGCCCGTGGCCTCGGCGTACTTGCGCAGCGCGTAGACGATGTCGGCGTTGATGTGGTACTGGGCCGTTCCAGCCGCATAGTAGGCGGAGGCCTCCTCGCCGTTGATGGTCCGCCAGGCGAAGAGGGCCCCCTTCTGGTTCACCTCGCGCGCGCGCTCCCGCGCCGCCTCGAGCATGCTGAAGCGGAACTTGAGCAGGTTCTTGGCTACCCGGGGAGCGGTGTAGATCAGGAACGGCACCACGTACGTCTCGGTGTCCCAGAAGTAGTGGCCCTCGTAGCCGAGTCCGGTGAGACCCTTGGCAGGAACCCCGGCCCCCTCGGCGCGCGCACTGGCCTGGAGGATGTGGAAGAAGTTGAGGCGCAGGATCTGCTGTATCGCGTCCGCGCTGCGCAGCCCGCGGCCGCTCGGATCGGGCTCCGCGTCGATCTGGACGTCGGCGCTCCGCCAGAAGTCGTCCAGATACTTCCGCTGGCCCTCGAGCAGGGGGGCGAAGCCCTCGTTCATGGCCCGCTCGAGGGTGCGCTCGCTCCGCTCGCAGAGCTCCTTGGCCCCTGCCCGACGCGAGGTGTGGTAGCTCATGTACTTGACCAGGCGGATCGGCTCGCCCGGCTTTGCCTGGACGGTCAAGACGAGCTTTCCCTCGTCCTCCGAGCGGGTCACTTCGCAGCTGTGGGGGCATTCGGTCTCGATCACGTGGTCGACCGCGCAGCCCAGGCTCATTCCGCTGCGGCGGGCCTGGTGGCCTAGTGCGATGCGATGGCCGTTCACGAAGCCGTGACGCGGCAGCAGGACGCGGCCCGTGAAGCCCCGGGCCAGGCGTGGATCGCCTTCGCTCTCGGCATCGTCTTCGGGTTCGTAGACGAGCTTCGAGGAGATGACGACCGGCGCCTCGGCATTGACGACGGTGATCTCGTAGTCGATCGCGGCCAGGTGGCGGTGCTCCAGGGAGACCAGCCGACGCGACTTGATGGAGACGACCTTCCCCGCCGCCGTCTCCCACAGGATTGTCCGGTCGAGTGTGCCCGCGCGCATGTCGAGCGCCCGCTCGTACTCGAGCAGGCTGGCGGTGGGCAGATAGAACGGCTCGTCGTCGACGTAGAGCTTGATGACCTTGGCGTCGGTGACGTTGAGAATGGTCTGGCCGGTCTTGGCGAAGCCATGGGCCTCCTCACCGTAGACGATGGGCCAGGTCTCGTGGAAGCCGTTCACGAGGGTCGCGTTCTGGAACGCGGGGGCCCCCTCCTCGAAGTTGCCCCGCAGACCGAGGTAACCGTTCGAGACCGAGAAGAGCGTCTCGAACTGGGCCAGCCGGCGCGGGTAGAAGCGCCGCTCCACCAGTCGCCAGGGGTCGGGGGGGTAGACGTGCCGCGGCGGAAGCTCGAGCTCGCGCTGGAGCATCTCGATTCAGTCTCCTGCCGCGCTTCCCGAGAGCTCGCCGAGGTCGGAGACCACCAGGTCCGCACCCTCCTCGCGCAGGACGCCCGGCTCGTCGTGCCGTGCGATCCCGATCACCAGGCCGAAGCCACCGTCGCGGCCCGCCTGCACCCCCGAGATCGCGTCCTCCACCACCACCGTCCGCTTGGCGTCGGCGCCGAGCTGGCGGGCGGCCTCCAGGAAGGTGTCCGGCGCCGGCTTGCCGGGCAGGCCGAGCTCCGCGGCCACCTTCCCATCCACCCGGACGTCGAAGAGGTCGTCGATGTCCGCCGCCCGCAGCACGGCCGCGCAGTTGGAGCTGGACGAGACCACGCCCGTCTTCACACCGGCGTCCCGCAGGGCGCGCACCAGGGCCACCGAGCTCGGGTAGACCTCGACGCCGCCCTCCTCCAGGGCCTGGTTCACCAGCGCGTTCTTGCGGTTCCCCACGCCGCAGATCGTCTCGGCGTCGGGAGGGTCTCCGGGCGAGCCTTCCGGGAGGTCGATCCCCCGCGAGTGGAGGAAGTCCCGAACCCCGTCGTAGCGGCGCTTCCCGTCCACGTAGAGCCGGTAGTCGCTCTCGATGTCGAACGGCTGGAACGGGTCGCCGGTCCGATCGGCGCGGCGGCGCAGGAACTCGTCGAAGGTGCGCTTCCAGCAGGCGGCGTGGACCCCGACGGTGTCGGTGAGCACGCCGTCGAGGTCGAAGAGCACCGCGTCGTACTGCTCCCAGGCAATATCGGTCTCGGGCCTCAAACCCTGCATGATGGCGTACAATACACCATGGCCAGTCGGTGACAATCGAGACCTTTGATCCTGGAGTCGAACCATGCCCATCGCCAGCTTCGATCAGTACTGTGCCATGCTGGACAACGCCAAGCGGGGTCGCTTCGCCTATCCGGCCATCAACGTCGCCGGCCTCGAGGGGTTGAGCGCGGTTCTCGAGGGCTTCGCCGAGGCGCGCAGCGACGGGATCGTGCAGGTCTCCAGCGGCGGCGGCGCGCACGCCGCGGGGCCCGCGGTGAGCGACATAGCGCTCGGTGCCCAGGTGCTCGCCGAGGCGGCCCACCGCCTGGCGGAGCGCTACGGCGTGCTGATCGCGCTGCATACCGACCACTGCCACCCGAAGAACCTGAAGCCCTTCGTCGATCCGCTGATCGAGGTCAGTGAGGCGCGGGTGGCGCGGGGCGAGCGGCCCCTCTTCCACAGCCACATGTTCGACGGCTCGGAGCTCCCGCTCGGCGAGAATCTGTCGATCTCGAAGCAGTACCTGGAGCGCCTCGCCGCCATCGAGGTGATTCTCGAGATCGAGACCGGCGTGGTGGGCGGCGAGGAAGACGGCCACGATGCCTCGGGGACGGCCTCCGACAAGCTCTACACGACGCCGGAGGAGATGGTCACCGCCCATGAGACGCTGCATCCCATCGGGCGCTTCCTCCTCGCGGCGACCTTCGGCAACGTGCACGGGGTCTACAAGCCGGGCAACGTGGTGCTCCAGCCGAAGATCCTGCGCGATGGCCAGCGGGCGGTGCAAGCGAAGCATGGCACCGACCCGAATCCCCTCGACCTGGTCTTCCACGGGGGCTCGGGTTCGACCCTGGAGGAGATCCACGAGGCGCTCGAGTACGGCGTCGTCAAGATGAACATCGACACCGACACCCAGTACGCCTTCACGCGGCCGATCGTGAATCACATGCTCCGGAGCTACGACGGCGTCCTGAAGATCAACGGTGAGGTGGGGGAGAAGAAGGCGTACGACCCCCGCTCCTATCTCAAGAAGGCGACGGCCGGCATGAAGGAACGGGTGGTGCAGGCCTGCGCCGACCTGCGCAGTACCGGCACCAGCCTCTCGGCTCGTTGAGGGCCCGCCTTCCAGGTGACGAGGCTTTCGAGCCGCACCGAATCTCTACTCACTCCTCTTCGGGTCTGGTGACGAGGAGCGAGACGATCCGGGCCAGGATCACCGCGAGATAGATCTGCCCCGTCAGCGCCTGCACGACGGCCAGGCTGCCGGCGGCGTCGCTCTTCGGCGTGATGTCTCCGTAACCCAGTGTCGTCATCGTCACGAAGCTGAAGTAGACGAGCTGGCCCATGCCTTCGGTCTGGACCTCGCTCAGCTCGTCCGTGGCCTCCGGGGGCCGGCCGAGGTCGAACGATGCGGGATCGTCGATGAAGAGCAGCGAGTAGGCGCTGGCCCAGATCAGGCCCAGCATCAGGTAGACCGCGATGGCACCCCCGACGCGGTGAGCCGTGACGCGGCCCTTGCGGAGCACCTTGTACAGCACTGCCCCGGTGACCACGCTCAGGAAGAGCATCAACGAAGCGACTCGCAGCATCAGCAGGAAGCGATCGGGGGAGACGTAGAGCAGTATCTGCAGGCTGAAGGTCACGGCGGCGAGACCGATGCACAGAAACAGCACGCGGCGGCGGTCGGAAACCGTGTAGGCCCCCGAGATCAGGACCAGCAGCGCGAGAATGTCGAGTAGGTAGCGGGTGATCGTGCGGGGCTCGACGAGCGGATAGAGCACGAAGAGGAGCGCGAAGAGACTGATCAGCAGAAAGGTCAGGCCCGCGTCGGTGGTGAGAAAACGTTTCACCGATCGGCGAGCGCCCGCATCAGCCGGCATCTCTTCGCCCTTTCCCAAGCCGCTGCACCGCCAGCTCCACGGCGGCGTAGAGCACCGGGATGAAGAAGACCCCGAGGAGCGTGTAGACGAGCATCCCGCTGGCCACCGCTGTGCCGAGGGAGACCCGGCTCCGAGCGCCGGCGCCGGAGGCA
>Ga0255055_10000080_pt1 | contig 68852 bp, 71 predicted proteins | sample JV7_2_27_MG_FD_188633 | JGI IMG/M metagenome (GOLD analysis project Ga0255055, IMG submission 188633) | Seawater microbial communities from Jervis Inlet, British Columbia, Canada - JV7_2_27 | ecosystem: Environmental > Aquatic > Marine > Inlet | place: Canada: British Columbia | collected... | reverse complement strand
AGGCCGCCCTCGACCACGTCCCAGGGAAAGACTTCTTCCGCATCCTTTTCCCGGAACACGATCTCGGATAGCGCTTCCCCGCGGGGAAGCCTGACCTTTCCCGTCCCCGCCTGCCTGAGAATCGCCTCGACGCGCCGGTCCGAAAGCCCCAGGTAGCCCTGGAGGAGGGAGGAACGGGGGGACTCGACGCGCACGCGCACGTTCGGCAGGGACCGGGCCTTCGCGGCAACGCCCCGCTGGCGGCTTTTAAGATCCTTCTCCTGGGCCATCGGGGCCCACTGCAGCGGGGTGAAAGGCTTGGGCACGAAGGGGGAAAGGACCGCCGTAACCGTCCCCATCCGACCGATCGACTTCGCCTCGCTAAGGACTTCCCGCCGCAAGGCGGCGAGAAAGTTAACCGTACCCTCCACTTCCTCCCCGGCACCGGCACCGGGGATCCCGCAGAGGAAATAGAGCTTTACGGAGACGATCCCGGCGCGGGCCAGGGTCCGGGCGGCCGAGAAGAAGACCTCGTCAGCGACCCGCTTTCCCATCTGCGCCCGAAGTCTTTCGCTGCCGGCCTCCGGCGCCAGGGAGACCGTCCTGTGACCGCTTGCCGAAAGGATCCCGGCGATCTCCTCGTCCACGAGGTCCGCCCGGACGGAGGCGGGGGAGACAGACCCGCCGCGGGAGAGGATCTCCTTTGATAAGACCCGGAAGTGCCTCCAGTCGAGGACCGCCGCGCCCACCAGGCCCACCGTTGTCCGGTGGGGCCAGAGGGCATCCACGGTGGCGCGCACGAGGCCTAAGGGAACCTCCCGGAAATCGGGGCAGGCGTGCGCGGCCGCGCAGAACGCGCACCGTTTGGGGCATCCGCGCGACGTCTCCACGAGCGCCATTCTCCCAAGCTCGGCGTCCTCCGCCAAGACCGGGAGAACGGGGGGGAACTCCTCGAGGGAAATCGTCTCCCGGACGACGCGCGCGGGAAACCCGGGGCGGGGCGCAAGGCCTGCGAACCTCCCCGGGGGCGACAGCCCCTTTCCTGCCCGCGGGTCGTATTCGGGGAGATACCCGGCGGGGACGAACAGGCCGGGGATCGCGGCAAGCTCCTTCAGATACCCGTCGTCCGCGGGCCGGGGGGAACCCAGGTCGAGGATCGACCCGATCGCCCTCTCCCCGTCCCCGACCACCACGGCGTCCGCAACGGCGCCGGCGGGCTCGGGGGAGAGCGACGCCGCGAATCCCCCCGCCAGGACCAACGGGCGTGCCCTTCGCCGGGAGGGCTTCCCGGCGGCCCGGTCGGCCCGAAAAGGGGGGACCCCCCCGGCCGCAAGCAGGCCGGGGAGGTTAAGGAGGTCGTTCTCGTAGGAAAGAGAAAACGCTACGACGTCAAAATCGGAGAGCGGTCGGCTGCTCTCGAGGGTGGTAAGAGGGAGCCCGCGGCCGGCAGGCTCCCCCCGCGGCCTAGGCCGCTTGTAGCCGCCGTGGAGGACTTTTCCTGTCCGCTCCCACGGAAGGAAGGCCCTCTCGCACACGGCGTCCGCCCGTGCGTTGACCCGGGCGTAAATGGTCAAGAACCCCAGGTTGGACATCGCCGCTTCGTACCGGTTCGGGTAGACGAGGGCGACCCGGATCCTCCCCCCCCACCCTTTTCGAACCGCCCCGACCTCGCGGGACAGGATCTCCTCGTGAAATCTGCGGGTCTCCCACGTCATCAGCCCGGAGGGCGCCGGCGAAGGAACGTCGGGATGTCGAACTGTTCCAGCGGCTCTTCCTCGATCGGCCTCTCGATCACCGGAAGCGGATCGATCCTCTCGGGTTCCCTCACCTGGGCGCGCATGAATGCCGGTTTCTCGAGGTCCTCGCGTCCCACGAGCTTGATCGTGCGGCGCGGCGCCTTCCAGATGCTCTCGGCCACAGCCGATTCGAACCCGGTGGCAATGACGGTGACTTTCAGCTCCTCTCCCATCGTGTCATCGATCACGGTCCCGAAAATGATGTTCGCCTCGTCGTCCGCTTCCTCCTGGATGAGCGTCGCTGCCTCGTGTACCTCGCTCATGGAGAGGGAGGGACCTGCCGTGATGTTGAACAGGACTCCCCGCGCACCCCGGATGGCCACATCCTCGAGGAGGGGGCTGGAGATCGCCTTCTCCGCGGCGGCCATCGCCCGGTTCTGTCCCTCTGCAGCCCCTGTCCCCATCAACGCCACTCCGGATGCGGACATGATCGTCTTGACGTCGGCGAAGTCGAGGTTGATGTACCCCGGCTTGGTCACAAGCTCGGAGATCCCGCAAACAGCCTGGTACAGGACCTCGTCGACTTTCCGGAACGCCTCCACGAACCGCATCTCCTTCCCGGCGATCATGAGAAGTTTTTCGTTCGGGATCACGATGAGGGTGTCCACGATGCCGCGAAGCTCTTTCAGACCCATCTCCGCCTGCCTGCGCCTGGTGGCGCCCTCGAACGAGAACGGGCGGGTGACCACCGCGACGGTGAGCGCCCCCACTTCCCGCGCGACTTCCGCTACGACCGGTCCTCCTCCCGTCCCCGTGCCGCCTCCGAGCCCCGCCGTCATGAACACCATGTCGGCGCCCGTCAGGGATTCGCGAAGGATATCCCGGTCCTCCTGGGCCGCCTGCCGTCCGATGTCGGGGTTCGCCCCCGCGCCCAGCCCCTTGGTCAGCTTCGCTCCCATCTGGATCTTCAAGGGAGCGAGGTTTTTCTCCAGGGCCTGCGCGTCCGTGTTCGCGGCGATGAACTCCACGCCTGTGAGCCCCTCCTCGATCATGGTGTTGATGGCGTTCCCGCCGCCGCCGCCGAGGCCGAACACCTTGATGACCGCGTGGCACTTGTTTTCCTCTACGAGAGTGAACATGTCTTCCTCCTTCCGGGCTTCCCGGTTTATTAGAAATATTCCGATAAGATCCTCTTCACACGCACCTTCCATCCCCCCCGGGCCTCCTCCTCCGCCTTTCTTCCCCCGTTTTCCACAAGATTTGCCCCGTAGAGGGTAAGCCCCACCGCGGTCGCGAAGGTGGGACTGTTCACCACCTCCACCATCCCCCCGATACCGATGGGGACTCCCCGCCGGACGGGCAGTTGAAAGACCCGCTCTCCCAGCTCGGGGAGGCCGTCCAGGCGGGATCCGCCCCCCGTGAGCACGATTCCCGCCCCGAGCATGTCGTCGAATCCCGAGCGCAGGACCTCCTTCCGGAGGAGCGAGAAAATCTCCTCCGCGCGGGGCTCGATGATCTCGCTCAGGTACTGCCGCCGGATCGGCCTCGGCTGGCGTCCTCCCACCCCGGGCAATTCCACGAGTTCGTCCCGACGGACCTTCTGGATCGCCGCGCACCCCGAGGCGATCTTCATGACTTCCGCGTCCGCCGCGGGTACCCGCAGTCCCATCGCCACGTCGGCGGTGATGTTGGACCCCCCCAGGGGCAGGATGAACGTGTGGCGGAGGGCACCGTCATAGAAGAGAGCCATATCGACGGTCCCGCCGCCGAAGTCCAGCAGCGCCACACCCACCTCGCGCTCCTCCGGAGTCAGCACGGCATCCGCGGAGGCCAGCGGCGAGAGAACGATGTCGACGATGTTGACCTCCGCCTTCTCGACGCATCGCACGAGATTGCGCGTACTCGGCAGGTCGTCGGTCACCACGTGCACCCGCGCATCCAGGCGGATGCCCGTCATCCCGCAGGGATCCTTGATGCCCGGCATATCGTCGACGATGAACTCCTGGGTCAGGACGTGCAGGATCTCCCGGTCCGCCGGCAGTTCCACCGCCTTGGCCAGTTCCAGGACCCTCGCCACGTCCGCGCCGGTCACCTCCCGCTCGTTCCGAACGGAGACGGCCGCGTGGCTGTTGAACGACTTGATCAACGGACCGGACACGCCGACCAGCGCGGAATTCACCGGGAGGCCCGTCATCTTCTCCGCCTCGGAGACGCTCTTCTCGATCGACTTGACGGTCGCGTCCACGTTGACCACGGATCCCTTGCGCATCCCCTCCGTCGGACTGACCCCCGTGCCGAGAATCTCCAGCCCCTCGGAGGTCTTCTTCGCAATGACCGTCGCGACCTTGCTCGATCCGACATCCAGGCCGGTGATCACCCGCTCTGTCAACTCGCCCATTATTCCCCCGGCCGCACGAATATGCGGCCCGCTGTTTTCAGATCCACGACCTTCTTCTCCCGCCCCAGGCTCGCCAGTTTCGGCATCGCCTCCTCTACCCGCCGCATCGCCTCGTCGAAGTCCATCGTCCCGATCTTCAGCTGGAGACCGAAATCCCGGGTCACCAGCGTGTACCCGTCCTGCGCGTCGAAATGCACTTCCGATATGTTCCGGTTCAAGGTGCCGTCCTCCGCATGCCGCAGGAGATCGATCGTCCTCTTCAGGTTCCGGATCGTGACCGGGTCCCTGTTCGCGAGGTCATCCCGCGAAAAACCGGTGAGGATCGGGAGGTTCTTCGCATCGTACGCGGTCAGCCGTTTGAAAATGCTTCCCCGTTCGTCCACATAGTAGAGCGCGTCCAGGTTGACCATCGCGACCGGCTCCCGCTCCTCGATGCTCACCACAAGCTTGTCCGGAAACGCTTTCCGGACGACGACCTCCCGCACGAACGGGTGGGACAGGATCCGCCGGCCGATCTCCTCCTTGGAGAGCGACCAGATGTTTCCCCGGGCAACCCCCCTGAGGATTGCCGAGATCTCGTCCCCCGACACGCGGTCGCACGGGTTCATGTCGACGACCCGCACCGAGAAGATGGCGGACCGGCCAAGCCAGGAGTAGGCGGCCGCCCCGCCCGCCCCCAGAAGGAGGAACCCCAGCACCGCCGCGGCCACCGGAAACCACTGCCGGAGAGGAATCCGGCCGCGTTTGGCCCCCCTCCCCTTCTTTCGCTTGCGCGCAGAGTGCGGCCGTCTCCGCTTCCCGAGCGATTTCTTGTGGTATGCCTTGTACTCGATCATCTACTTGTTCAACCCCGCATCGTCCAATATCTCCTCGACGAGATCATCGAAGGGGACTCCGTCGAACCTCGCCGCCTGGGGCAGGAGGCTCGTCTCCGTCATCCCCGGGATCGTGTTCGCTTCCAGGAAGAAGAGGTTCGCCGCCGGATCCACCCGGTAATCGATCCTTGCCGCGCCGCGCAGCGACAGGGCTAACGCCCCGGTACGCGTAAACTCCGTTGCCCGCAGAAGGATCTCGCGGTCCATCGGTACGGGGATCACGTACTCCGTCTGCCCCGCCGTGTACTTGGAATGGTAGTCGTAGAACCCCGTGCCCGACTTCGGCACGATTTCGATCGCGGGGAGCGCCCTGCCGTTCACGATCCCCACCGTGATCTCCCTCCCCGGCACGTAGGCCTCGACCAGCACCCGGGTATCGTACTTCCCCGCCTCGACCATGGCCCCGCTCCATTCCCCGACGTCCCGAACCAGGCTGATCCCCACCGTGGACCCCTCCCGGTCCGGCTTCACCACGAGAGGAAAACCGAACGCCGGCGGGGACGGGGAAGCAAGATCCTCCCCCTCGAACAGGGCGTCGGGCGCACAGGGGAGGCCGGCGGCGGCCACGACCCGCTTGGCCAGCACCTTGCTCATCGAGACGGCGGAAGCGGCGACGCCCGACCCGGTGTACGGCATGCGCGCACACTCCAGGGCGCCCTGGATGCATCCGTCTTCCCCCAGCCGGCCGTGGAGGGCGATGAAGGCCACGTCGATCTCCGCCTCGTGAATCGCCCGGAGCCAATCCCCCCGGATGTCGATCTCGACCACCCGGTATCCCTTGCGCCGGAGCGCCGCAACGGCGGCGCCCCCCGTCTTCAGCGACACCTCCCGCTCCGAGGACTCCCCGCCCAGGAACACTCCCACCGTCATTCCCCGGAATCGGCCTTTCTCACTCACCCGCGATCCCCCAGATCTTCACTTCGGTAGAAAGGGTTATGGCCGAAATGGTTTGCACCGCCTCCCTCCCCCGCGCGATGAGCCGAAAGACCTCGGAGGAAGTGGCCCGGCCCTTGTTGATCATGAAATTGGCGTGCTTTTCCGAAAACATTGCATCCCCTTCCCGGACGCCCTTCATCCCCGCCCGCTCCAGCAGGGCCGCCGCATTTTCTTCGCCTTGCGGGTTCCGGAACGTGGATCCGAACGTTCGCTCTCCCCAGGGCTGTTTGGCGCGACGCCTCTCGTTCAGCTCTTTCATGCGGGAAAACACGTCGCCCGAGTGCCCCGGCCGAAGCAGGAACCCCGCACGGACGATGATCCCCCGCACGGGATATTCCGCCGTCCGGTAGGAGTAGCGGACCTCGCTCGCCCCGACGCGGTGAAGCCTCCCCTCGGCATCCACGATCTCCACCCAATCGACGATTTCCCCGATGGACCGCCCGTACGATCCGGCGTTCATCGTCAGCACTCCGCCGATCGTGGCCGGGATCCCGGCCAGTTCCTCGACCCCGGAGAGGGCGGACAGGGCGCACAATACGGCGAACCTCGGCACCATCACGCCCGCGTCGGCGACCACCGCCCCTCCCGGGGCAAACAGGACGTTCCCCATGTTCTTCCGGAGACAGACCACCGTCCCGCGAACGCCGTCGTCCGACACGAGGAGGTTGCTGCCAGCGCCCAGCGCCCTCACCTCCCGGTTCGCAGCCCTTTCCGACGCGAGGACATCCCGTACCTCACGCACGGAGCGGGGGAAGACCAGCCGGTCGGCTGCCCCTCCGATTCCGATGGTGGTGAACTTCCGCATCCGGGCGCCCGCCACCTCTTCGAGCCTGCTCATCCTCCCTCCCGTCCGGCCCGCGTTTCCCCGGTCCCTAACGGGATACAACGCTTTCTGCAAGTTTCCAGACATCTCCGGCCCCCATAGTCAGGAATATGTCGCCGGGGTGCAAACGGGGCAAAACCTCCCCCGCGGCCTCCACGGCCTTCCCCGCATAAAAAACCGCCCTGTGCCCGTGGTCCCTTATCGCTTCGCAGAGCCTCTCGCCCGAAGCCCCCGGGATCGGTTTCTCCCCCGCCGGGTAGACCTCGAAAACGACGAGCAGGTCCGCGTCGTGGAACGCGGAGACGAAATCCTGGAAAAGGGCGTGCGTCCGGGAGTAGCGATGCGGCTGGAAACCGACCACGACCCGGCGCCCCGGCCACACTTCCCGGGCGGCGGAAAGCGTAGCCCGGATCTCGACGGGGTGATGCCCGTAATCGTCCACGACCGTCACGCCGCCCCGCTCCCCCTTGACCTGGAACCGACGATGCACCCCCCGGTAGTCGGAGAGCCCTTCCCGGATCTTGTCGAAGGGGATCCCAAGCTCCGATGCCACCGTCACCGCCGCCAGCGCGTTTTCCACGTTGTGGCGCCCGGCTGCGGAAAGCGAAACCTCCCCAAGGTCTTCCCCGCGGCGGATCACCCGGAACCGGTTCGTCATGCCCTCGGGCACGACCTCGTCCGCCCGGTAATCCGCCTGGTGGGAGAAACCGTAGGTGACGAACGTCTTCTGGAGGGAGGGAATGAGCTCCTGGACGTTTGGGTGGTCCACGCACAGGACGGCGAACCCGTAAAAGGGGACCTTGTTCAGGAAGTGGAGGAACGTCTCCTTGATCTGCCCGATTCCCGTGTAGTAGTCGAGGTGCTCGGCATCGATGTTGGTCACGACCGCCACGGTGGGAGAGAGCTTCACGAACGACCCGTCGCTCTCGTCCGCCTCCGCCACCAGGAAATCCCCGGACCCGAGCTTGGCGTTGGATCCGAGGCTGTTCAACTTCCCCCCCACGACGGCGGTCGGGTCCCACCCTGCCGCCGCGAGAACGGTGGCCACCATCGAGGTCGTGGTCGTCTTGCCGTGCGTCCCCGCGATCGCGATGCCGTATTTCATCCGCATGAGCTCGGCGAGCATCTCCGCCCGGGGGATGACCGGGATCTTCCTGCGGTGCGCCTCGATCACTTCCTCGTTGTCCGGCCGGATGGCCGAGGAAACCACCACCACGTGGACGTCCTCCGGCATGTTGGCGAGGCCGTGCCCGGACCGGATCTGCGCCCCTAGCGCCACCAGCCGCTCGGTGATGTCGGTAAGCCTCTGGTCCGACCCGGTGACGCGGTAGCCGAGATTCAGGAGAAGCTCGGCGATTCCGCTCATGCCGATCCCGCCGATTCCGACGAAGTGGATTCGAATCCCTTTCCTATACACTTCCGTCCACTCCTCTTCCTATTTCGCCAAGTGCCGACCGGATGATCGCCATGGCCGCGTCCGGCCGGGAGAACGCCACGGCCCCTTCCTCCGCCGCTTTCCGTCGATCGGGATCCTTAGCCCAGAGGGAAAGCGCCTCCCGCACCTTCTCCCCGGACGCCTTCTCCTGCCGGAACCAGATTCCGCCACCTCCCGCGCAGAACTCCTCGGCGTTCTTTTCCTGGTGGCGGTCGGCGGCGAAGGGATACGGGATCAGCACGCAGGGCCTGCCGAAAAGCGCCGCCTCCGCGAGGGAGAGGGCGCCCGCCCGCATCAGGACGGCGTGGCAACGGGCGAAAACGTCCCCGATCCGCTCCGTGAAGGGAAACGGCTCGATGGGGAGTCCTTCCCCTTTCACGACGCTTTCCACGGTGGCGAACTCCCGGTCGCCGGTCTGCAGGAGGAACCGCATCCCTCCCCCTTCGCTCCTCACGGCCCGCCCCATCCCGACCACGAGCTCGTTGATCGCCCTTGCTCCCTGGGACCCTCCCGTCGCGAAGACGGTGAAGGGAGCAGGCGGCGGTCCGCTTCTTCGCGACTCCGCGGCGGCCTCCACGATCTCCCGCCGGACGGGGTTCCCGAAGGCCGACGCGCGCCCCGACGGGAAGCAGGCTGCCGCTCCCCCGAACCCCGTGTACACGCGTCTTGCCGTCCTCCCGAGCATCCGGTTCGCCCTGCCGGGGACCGCGTTCTGCTCCTGCAGGAAAAGCGGGACCCCCGAGGCTGCAGCCGCCAGAGACACGGGCACGGAGGCATATCCGCCGACGCCGAACACGAAGTCGGGGCGTCTGCGGCGCAGCACCTTGAACGACGCGCCGAGACCGCCGATCATCCTGGCCATCCCATGCAGCCCGCCAGCCCCCTTGCCACGGACCTGCCCCGCGGAGACGAAATCGATCGCGAAGCCCCTGGCCTGCACCACCTTCGCCTCGAGACCTCCCTCCGTCCCGACGAAGGAGACGGACCCTCCCGGGGAGAGGGAGAGAAACGCCTCAGCAAGCGCAATCCCCGGGAACACGTGCCCGCCGGTTCCCCCGCCGGCGATTATCAGGTTCAGCAGCGACAAAAACCTCGGCTCCTTTCATCGAGATGTTGGTAAGGATCCCGATCGCTCCCAGGTGGAGGATGAGCGAGCTTCCCCCGTAACTCAAGAACGGCAGGACCATTCCCTTGGGCGGGAGCATCTTCAAGCCCACCATCATATTCACGAAAGCCTGCACGCCGATCATGGTCGCGACCCCCATCGCGAGGTACTTCCCGAACGGGTCGCGGGCGCGGCGGGCTATCCGGAACCCCACCCAGACGAGCGTCATGAAACAGGCGCCCACGGCGACGACCCCCGCAAACCCGAGCTCCTCTCCGATGACGGAGAAGATATAGTCCGTGTGCATCGCGGGGAGATAGAAAAGCTTCTGTTTCCCGGCGCCGATCCCCGTCCCGATGAGTCCTCCGTTCGAAAAGGCGATCAGGGACTGCACTACCTGGTACCCCGCCGCCTGTGCCTGGGAGAACGGGTCGAAGAAGGCCGAAATACGCGCCATCCGGTACGGTTGCGAAACGATCGCCAGGACCAGGGCCATGATCCCCGCGACGCCGCACCCCGCGAGGAGCTTCCAGGGGAAGCCGGCGATGAACAGCAGCGCCAGGACCGACGTGGTGATGAGAACCGCCGTCCCGAAGTCCGGCTCCTTGAGGATCAGCGTCACGTAGAGCGCCAGGACGGCAAGGATCGACAGAAACGCCCGGCCTCCCTCGCGGAAGTTCTCCCCTCTCCGGTCGATCGCGTAGGCCGCATAGGCGATGAGGGAAAACTTGGCGAGCTCGGAAGGCTGGAAGGTGAAGAGCCACATGTCGATCCACCGGGAGGCGCCGTTTGCCGTGTGCCGGATCCCGGGAACGAAGACGAGGACCAGGAGGACAAGGGTACCCCCCATGAGGGCGACGATATGCCGGCGAATGATATCGTAGTCGACCCGGGAGAGGATGAGCGCCAGGGAAACGCCCAGGACGAGGAAGAGAACCTGCCGCTTGAAAAAGTACGCCGCATCGTTGCCGAGCTGCTCGGACGCTTTCGCCATCACCGACGTAGCGCTATACACCATCACGGCCCCCAGACCGGCAAGGATCAGCGTGCAGAGCGTGAGAATCAGGTTCTCGTGCCGTTTCCCGATGTTCATTCCGACAGCCCCATGACCGCCTCCCGGAACGCCTCGCCGCGCTCCTCGAAACTGCGGAACATGTCGAAGCTCGAGCAGGCCGGGGAGAAGACGACGACGTCGCCGGGGCTGGCGTTGGCGGAAGCCGCGCGAACCGCTTCGTCCAGGGAGTCGGCCCCCAGAAGGGGCACCGTCCCCGAAAGCTCCTGCGCCATGCGGTCCCGGGCCTCCCCCAGCAGGATCGCCGCGCGGGCCTTGCGCGCGAGGGTCTCACGGAGAGGACGGAAGTCAAGCCCCTTGTCCTTCCCGCCGGCGATCAGCCACACGGGCTCCGAGAACCCCTCCAGGCACTTGATCACCGCCCCCACGTTCGTCCCTTTCGAGTCGTTGATGAAGGACACCTCGCGCACCTTCCGGACGAATTCCGCCCGGTGCGGCAGTCCCCGGAAGGCCCGCAGGCATTCCCATACGAGATCGGGAGGGACCTTCATGCAGCGGGCCGCCCCGATCGCCGCCATGGCGTTCTCCACGTTCTGGCCCCCCCGGACCCGGAGAATGGAGACCGGGTACCGCTCCTCGACGGAGCCGTCCCGGTAGACCATCTCCTCCCCATCCCGGAACACCCCCGCGTCAAGCGCCCGGGAGGGGGAAAACGGGATCCGCCCGGCCGTGATCCCGGAGAGCCGGGAGGAGATCTCCGGGTCGTCGACGTTCACGACGGCCGAGTCGTCCGGGCCCTGGTTCCGGAATATCCCCATCTTCGCCTCCGCGTAGGAAGAAAGGTCGGGATACCGGTCCAGGTGGTCCTCGGTGATGTTCAGGAGGACGGCCACGGCGGGCCGGAAGGCGTCGATCGTCTCCAGCTGGAAACTCGAGACCTCCACGACGGCCCAGTCGTACGTCTTGCCGCCCGCCTCGACGAAAGGGGTCCCCAGGTTCCCCCCGACGAACACCTCGGGGAAGACGTGGGACGCCATCTGGCCCAGAAGCGTCGTGACCGTCGACTTGCCGTTCGTCCCCGTCACGGCGGCCACCTTCCCGCGAAACCGGCGGTACCCCAACTCCAGTTCTCCCCACACGGCCGTCCCGGCACCAGACAGCGCGTGGAGGGGAAGCTTCTCCCGGGGAACCCCGGGGGAGAGGACCACGAGGTCCGCCGTAAGCGCCGCCTGATCGGTCATCCTGCCCTGGACGAACGCTATCTGCGGGGGGACGGCGTGCCCGAGAGACCGCTCCACGTCGTCCTTCGGGCGCTCGTCTACCAGCGTGACCCCGGCCCCCTCCTCCAGGAGCAGGAGGGCCGAGGCGAACCCCGACTTCCCGGCCCCGATCACGCATACGTTTTTCCCGCCGAATGTCTCCATGCTCACCGGATCTTGAGCGTGCTGATGGCCAGCAGCGCCAGGATGATCGAGATGATCCAGAACCGGACGATGATCTTCGGCTCCGCCCACCCCTTGAGCTCGAAGTGGTGGTGGACCGGCGCCATCCGGAAGATCCGCTTCCGCGTGGTCTTGTAGGAGAAGACCTGGAAGATCACCGAGAGGGCCTCCATCACGAACACCCCCCCCACCAGGATCAGGACGATCTCCTGCTTGACCATCACGGCCACGGTTCCAAGCGCGGCCCCGAGGGACAGCGAGCCGGTATCCCCCATGAACACCTGGGCGGGGTAGGTGTTGAACCAGAGAAACCCGATGCCCGCCCCCGCCATGGCGCCGCAGAAGATGGTGAGTTCCCCCACCCCCGCGACGTAGGGAATCTGCAGGTAGTTCGCGATCTTCACGTGCCCCGTGAGATACGCAAACAGCATGTAGGTCCCGGCGGCGATGATCATGGGGCCGATGGCCAGTCCGTCGAGACCGTCGGTCAGGTTGACGGCGTTCGACGCTCCCACGATCACGATGATGATGAACGGAATGTACAGTATCCCCAGGCTGGGGTTGAGCTTCTTGAAGAAGGGGATGCTCACCTTGTCCTGGATCCCCACGTCCATGTAGATCAGCGTCGCCGCTACCCCGGCTAAGAGGACCTGGCTCGTGAATTTGGCCGTCGCGCTCAACCCCTTCGAGTCCTTCCGGATGAGCTTCTTGTAGTCGTCGAGAAACCCGACGCCACCGTACCCAATGGTCACGAAAGTGGCGATCCAGATGTAGGGATTCGTGAGGTTCCCCCAGAGAAGGGTCGGGACCACGACGGCGATGACGATCAACACCCCTCCCATCGTCGGGGTTCCCTCCTTGGCGAGGTGCCTCTCCGGCCCGTCCTTCCGGATGATCTGTCCGATCTGGTGGGCGCCAAGCTCGCGGATGAGCCACGGTCCGATGATGAAGCACAGGAGAAGCGCCGTGATCGAGGCGTAGATCGTGCGGAACGTGATGTACCGGAACACGTTGAAGAACGAATAGTCCACGTGCAGCGGGTAGAGAAGGTGGTACAGCATCAGACTACGCCCACTCCTTTTCCACGGCTTCGGCGATCTCCTCGAGCCGCATCCCTCTTGACCCCTTGATCAGGATGACGTCCCCTGCCCGCAACGCACCCGTTACCGCATCGCCAAGCGTCCCCCGGTCTTCGGCGTGCAGGATCCTTGCGGGATCCATCCCGCCCTCCTTTGCGCCGCGGGCGATCGAAGCCGCCTCCTCCCCGAAGGTGAGCAGGAGGGCCACCTCCGTTCCGGCGAGCATGTGGCCGATCCGGAAATGGGAGACTTCGGACACCTCCCCCAGCTCGAGCATGTCCGCCAGAACCACGAGTGCCCGCCGCCCCCGCCGGAGAGCCATCAGGTTCCTCAGGGCCACCTCCACGGAGGCGGGGTTCGCGTTGTAGGAGTCGTCCAGGAGCAGCCCCCCTCCCCGCAGGGGAACGGGGCGGAACCGTCCGCGAAGAGGGGGCAGGGAGCGGAACCCCTCCTCCATCTCTTTCGGCCGCAAGCCGAGGACGTACGCGGCCGCGACGGCGGCGAGCGCGTTCATGAGGTTATGGTAGCCCGTGAGCGGGAGGGAGGAGGTGAATTTCCCGGAAGGGGTCCAGACCGCAATCCGCATCTTCTCCTCGTCCATCATCAGCACCCGCCCCGATATTTCGTTGAGCGCCACGCCGTAGTGGATCTTCGTCGCCCGGCAGCGTCCCGCCTCCCGCATTACCCGCAGGTCCGTCGCGTTCACCACTGCCGTTCCCGACTCGGGAAGGGCCCGGTACAGATCCCCCTTTTCCCGAGCCACCTCCTCGAGGCTTCGAAGCCCCTCGAGATGGGCGGGCGTGATGTTGGTGATGACCGCCACGTCCGGCGCAGCGATCTCCGAAAGCCTCGCGATCTCCCCCGGCTGGTTCGTTCCCATCTCCAGCACCGCGACCTCGTGGTCCGCTGCGAGCGTAAGCAGGGCCAGCGGCATGCCGATCAGGTTGTTCCGGCTCCCGGGATTCCCGAGAACGTTCCTGCTCCGGGAAAGCAGCGCCGCGAGCATCTCCTTCGTGGACGTCTTCCCGGAACTGCCCGTGATGCCCACGAGGGGAATGTCACGGAGACGCGCTCGATGCGCCCTGGCCAGATCCCCCAATGCCTCTACGGGGCTTTGCACGACGAACACCGGTTTCCCGGCAAGGACTTCAGGGGGAATCTTCCGGGCCCCCTCCTCCGACACGATCGCCGCCCGGGCCCCCTTGTGGAAAGCCTCCCCCACGAAATCAGCACCGTCGACCCGCTCTCCGGCAAGGGCGACGAAGAGCCCCCCGGGTACGACTTCCCTGCTGTCGGTGGTCACGGCACCGATCGGGTCCCGGGTGGAAATCTCTCCCCCGCCCCGCAGCGGATGGAGGACCCCGATCACATCCCCGATCGTCAACCTACCCGTCACCGGCCAGGATCGTTCTGACCGTTTCCCTGTCGTCGAATGGCAGGCACCGGTCCCCGATGAGCTGGACATTCTCGTGTCCTTTCCCGGCTACCACGATCGTATCCCCCGGCCGGGCGATCTCGAGCGCCCGCGCGATAGCCGCTTTCCGGTCCGGGATCACCAAGTAATACCCTCCATCCCACGAGACCGGCCCCGTCGCCTCCAGGGACCCTTCCGCAACGACCCCCGGGACGATATCCGAAAGGATCGCCCCGGGGACCTCATTCCTGGGGTTGTCGGAGGTGAGGACCACCACGTCGGACCTGCGTGCCGCGATTCGTCCCATCTCCGGCCGTTTCGCCCGGTCCCTGTTCCCGCCGCAGCCGAAGACGGTGATCAGCCTCGCCTCGGCAAGCCCTTTGAGGGCGGTGAGCACGAGGTCGAGCCCCTCGGGGGTGTGCGCATAATCCACGAATACGTGGAGGCCGCGGTCGTTGGGGATCTCCTCCATCCTCCCGGGAATCAAAGGCAATTTCTCCACCCCTTCGCGGATCGCCCCGGGAGGGACGTCGAGCAGGATCGCCCCGCAGACTGCCGCCATGACGTTAGACGCGTTATAGGAGCCGATGATTTTCGTCCGAAGATCCATCGGTCCCACGGGGGTTACAAGGGCAAGACGGATCCCGTCCCACGACATCGTAACCGAGAGGGGATGCACCATCCTCTCCCGGGAAAACCCGAAAGTCAGGGCGTCCGGGAACTCCTGCGCGAGTTTCGCCCCGCGCGGATCGTCCCCGTTCACGGCCATGCCGGCCCGCTTCCCTTCCGACGGGAGAAACTCCCTGAAAAACCGGGCCTTGGCCTGGAAATACGACTCCATGTCCCCGTGGAAGTCGAGGTGGTCGTGCGACAGGTTCGTAAACAGCCCTGCGTCGAACCGCACCCCCTCGACCCTTCCCTGCGCCGTGCTGTGGGAGGAGACTTCCATCACGAGGTGGCTTGCTCCCGCGGTCAACGCGGCCGCCATCACCTCCTGGAGCTCGTGGGGAAAGGGCGTGGTCAGCCCCGCCCGCAGCATCTCCCCGGCCAGGCGGTAATTGACCGACCCGATCACGGCCGTCCTTTTCCCTGCGGCTTCGAGGATGGACTCGAGAAGGTAGGTGACAGTCGTCTTTCCGTTGGTGCCCGTCACCCCGATCACCGTAAGGCTTTTCGACGGGTCGCCGTAAAAGCGAACCGCCACTGCGGGCAGAGCAGCAGACGTCGACTCTACTTGCAGGCAGGGCAGCGGCGCGGGAGATACTTCCCGCTCGACGAGGGCCGTCGCCGCACCCGCCCGCGCCGCTGCATGGAGGAAGGAGTGGCCGTCCGCACGCTCCCCGCGGATGGCAATGAACAGGTCGCCGGGCCGGGTCTTGCGGGAATCGATGGATATGCCTCCGATCTCGAGTGATCCGAGAGAATCCCCAACCGGTGTAATTCCTGCGAGAACATTCGCCAGTCTCATCTTTCGCCTTACTCTGCCCCGAAGGTCACGGTGCACACCGTGCCGGGGACGAGAATTCCGCCGGGCCTGGGGGACTGTGTCCGGGCCAACCCGGTACCGACAAGCTTGAGTCTCACCGAATGCCTGCCCATGAGGTCCACCACCCTTCCCATGCTCAGGCTTCGCAGGTCCGGCATGACCAGCGCGCTCTCTGCGGGCCCCGTCGCCACGCGTGTCATCCGGACTCCCGCGGCTCCGATCTCCCCCCGGGTCGCCCTGGCCACTTCTCTTTCGACCGGCTCCGTGGGGGTCAGCCCCATGTAGTAGGCCGTCTTCACCGCGATCTGGTTGAAGGCGGGGGCCGCGACCACGCCTCCGTAAACCTCCCCTTTCGGCTCGTCGACGACGACAAGGATGAGAAACTCGGGGTCCTGAAGGGGGAGGAACCCGATGAAGGAGGCGATCCGCTTGTCCGGGGAGTACCGGCCGGTCCCCACCTCCACTTTTTGCGCCGTCCCCGTCTTCCCGCCGACGAGAAATCCCTTGATCCGGGCCTGTGTAGCGGTTCCGTCCTCCTGGACCACTTTCCCGAGGATCTCCCGGACCTGCTTCGACGTCCGGGGGGAGATCGTTCTCCTGAGCTCCTTCGGCTCCCCGCGGTAGACCACCCTCCCCTCCGGGTCGGTGACCTGCTTCACGAGATACGGCTTCATCATCTTCCCGCCGTTCACCACGGAAGCCATCGCGGAGGCCAGTTGGAGGGGCGTAACGGCGATCCCCTGTCCGAAGGAGACGGTACCGCGTCGGATCCGGCTGAACTTGCCGCGGGAAGGGACCAGACCGCGCAATTCTCCCTGTAGCTCCACCCCCATCTTCGACCCGAACCCGAATGCCCGGATCATGTCGTAAAACCGCCCGGGGTTCATCTTCTCGCTGACCTTGATCATCCCGATGTTGCTCGAGAACTTGATCACCTCGGGGATGGTGAGCCAGCCGTACTTGTGGGTGTCGTGTATCGTCCGTCCCGCATACCGGTACTTCCCGTTCTCGCAGAAGACCCTGTCGCGGACGTCGATCGCGCCCAATTCCAGCGCGGAGGCCAGCGTGAACACCTTGAAGGTCGACCCCGGTTCGATGACGTCGGTGATGACCCGGTTTTTCCTCGCCTCCGCCGGGCCCGAGGACAGTCTGTTCGGGTTGAACGTGGGGAGACTCGCCATCGCGAGGATCTCCCCGGTCTTGGGTTGCATGACGAGGGCCATCCCTCCGCGGGCCTTGTGCTTTTTCACCGCCTCCATCAGCTCGGTCTGGGCTACGTGCTGGATGTTCCTGTCGATGGTGAGGGATACGGAGTGTCCCGCCGAATTGACCTTGATCGGCGCGTCCGCCGGTACGATGATCCGGCCATGCGCATCACGCTCGCACACGAGGAACGCATTTTCCCCCCGCAGATACTTGTCCAGCGACAGTTCGATCCCCTCGATCCCGTTGCTGTCCACGTCGGTGAAGCCGATGACCGAGGAGGCGAGCTCGCGGTTCGGGTAGAAGCGCTTCGGTTCCTCGACCGTGCCGATGCCGGCCGTCGCGCCGTTGTCCTTCCCCCGGGAAAGCGCTTCCCGCACTTCCCTTACGATCTCCTCGGCCGTCGAGGAAGGCATCTGCCTCTTGACCCAGAGGAAATTCCTGTTCGACGCGAACGCCTTCCGCAGTTGGGCGGCGGGCCGGGAAATCCGGCGGGAGATCAGATTCGCAGCGATGTCCGGGGACGAAAGCTTGGAAGGCTGGACATAGATCGACTTCGTGGAAAGACTTACCGCGAACTCCGTCCCGGTCCGGTCGAGGATCACCCCGCGCTTCGGGAGGAGCGGGATCTTCACGCAGTACTGCTTTTCCCCTCTCTCGCGGATCCCCTCGATGCCGAGCACCTGAATGTGGAACGCCCGAAAGACAATGAGACAATAGACGCCCGCCAGCATGCCGAGAATGATGCGGGCGCGGGGGTTCATTTCACCCGGATGATCCTTTCGGTCTTCGTCTCCACCATCCCAAGCTGTCCCTTGGCGATCGCCTCGATGCGCGCGGGGCTCCGAAGCGTCAGGATCTCCGTCTTCAGAAGCGCCTGTTCTTTCTGGAGAACCTGCTTCTCCTCGAGAGCCACCGATACGCCGTAGCCGATCCCGTAATACTTCCCCGACAGCCAGACGTTGAACACAGCCACGACGAGAAACAGGATGGCCAGTCCCATGGTCCACCGACTTCGGGAACCGGACGGGAACACGGGCGCCTCCCGCCGGATCTCGGTGATCATGTCCAGGCTGTTTCCGATCACGATTCTCCTCATCCCTTCCCCCCTACACGTTTTTTAAGGACCACACGCAGCTTTGCGCTGGCGGCCCTCGGATTACTCCTGTTTTCGGTCTCTGTCGGGACAACCGGCTTGCGCGTGAGTACGTGAAGCGCAGCCGTCGGTCCCGACGACTGCGCCCGGAAAGCGATCTTCACCATCCGATCCTCCAGCGAATGAAAACTGATCACGGCCGCCCTTCCTCCCGGCGCAAGGTGCGATGCAAAACGGTCAAGAAAAACAGCGAGCGATTCAAGCTCCCGGTTCACGGCGATCCGAAGCGCCTGGAACACCCGCGTCGCGGGGTGGATCTTCCTCGGCCACGCCTTCCGGGGGATGGCCGATTTGACCAGGTCGGCCAGCCGGGCGGTGCTTTCGACCGGCTCCTTCCGCCGCAGCGTAACGAGAGCCCGCGCGATCCTTCGCGAAAATCTCTCCTCCCCGAACCGGAAAAAGATGTCCGCCAGCTCCCTTTCGGTCGAACGACCAAGGATCTCCCGTGCGGTGGTCCCCCCCGCACCGGGATCCCGACGCATGTCCAGGGGGCCGTCGCCCTGAAACGAGAACCCGCGGGAGGGATCGGAAAGCTGCGGGGAGGACAACCCCAGATCGAGCAGCATCCCGTCGAACATCCGCCCGCCCGACGCCTCCCGCAGCACCTCGAGGTCGGCGTAGTCGGCGTGAACCATTACGGCCCGGGGGAACCGGCGGAGACGCTCCGATGCGAGCGTTAGCATCGTGGGATCGGCGTCCGCGCAGACGAGCAGGCCTTCCGGTCCTATCCGCTCCGCGATCATTTCCGCGTGCCCGCCCGCCCCCACCGTTCCATCGAGGAACACCTCTCCGGGAACGGGGGCCAGCATTCCCAAAATCTCCTGTAAAAGAACGGGGACATGGCCGCTTGCCACACCCTATATCCCCAGGGAATCGATCTCCCGGGACAGTTCGGGATCCTCGAACCCTTCCTTCTCGAACCTGCTCATTTCCACATCCCATCTCTGCCGGTCCCAGATCTCGAACCGGTTCGGCATGCCGAGGATGACGACGTCCCGCTCCAGACCCGCGTAGGACCGAAGCGACGGGGGGATCAGGATCCGTCCCTGCTTGTCGGGAACCACCTCGACGGCCCCGCCCGCGAAGAACCGCACGAAGGCATTCTTCTTCTTGTTGACGCTCGACACCTTGGCCGCCAGCTTTTCCTCGATCCTTTCCCATTCCTCGGACGGATAGGCGTAGATGCACCCCGAGTAATTGGTGATTACGACGGTTTCCATATCTGTTTCGGAGAGTTGCTCCCGGAAGCGGGAAGGGATGTTCACCCTTCCCTTGGGGTCGATGGTATACTCGAACCGTCCGCGAAATATCATATAGGCCGCCTAACCCACCTTTCCCCACATTTACCCACTAGCGGCCATTCTATAGAACGGTAAAAACGTGTCAAGCATTAATATGGGAAGGCGGATCCGAAGAAATTGAGCAAAAACACGTTCTACCAGAGGGAAGACGGTTATTATGGCAGGGAAAAAGACTGAGGAGGCCGTAAGCCGGGTTCTGTGCGCGGTTTTGATGCCCGCGTAACGGCCATTTCTCTAGGACGGGCGTCTCCGCCCGCCTCCAGCGACCTTGACCCGAGGGCCCCGGGCGGGCCGCCCTTCCCCCGCATGCCTTCCGCGGGGTTGCCCTCCTATTCGGTCTTGCTCCGGGTGGGGTTTGCCGTGCCGCTCCGGTCGCCCGGCGCGCGGTGAGCTCTTACCTCACCTTTTCACCCTTGCCGCCCGGCTTATTGCCGCCGGATGGCGGTGTCTTTTCTGTGGCACTGTCCTCGGGGTCGCCCCCACCGGGGATTACCCGGCACCCTGCCCTGCGGAGCCCGGACTTTCCTCCCGCCCCCCAACGCTTTCGCTACGGGGGGCCGGCGGCCGAATGGCCTCCTCAATCCTTCTGGAAATGAGCGTCTATCGCACGGTTCGCAAGCCGGTCCGCGGCCTGGTTCTCCCCGCGCTCCACATGCAGTATACGCGCTCCGGGAAATCCGCGCAAACGCCGGCAAGCCTCTCGATAGAGAGGTTTCAAAAGATCCGATTTCACTCGATATTCGGCATTCAGTTGCCGGACGATCAGTTCCGAGTCGGACAGGATGGTCAAGGAAGAGGGGGAAAACTTCTCCGCCTCCGAAAGACCCAGCAGGAGAGCGCGGTATTCGGCAACGTTGTTGGTGGTCTCCCCGATGTACTCGAACCGTTCGATCGGGCCGTCTTCTCCGTCCACCTCGAGCACTACGCCGATCCCGGACGGGCCGGGATTCCCCCTGCTTGCGCCGTCGCTGCGGACCGTAACCGCCCTTCCCTTCATCCTCCGGCCTGCTCCGCCACGTCCCCCTCGAAGTAGATGATCCGGTTGCAGTTGGGGCAGGAGTAGATCCTGTCCTCGCGCTGGAGGAGAATCAAAAGCTGCGGGGAAATGTTCATGTGGCATCCCGTGCAGGAATGGTTTCGCGCAGGCACAATGGCAACCCCGTCACGCCGGTCGAAGATCATCTCGAACCTCCTGGCGAGACCCTTGTCCAGACTCGCCGCCACTTCCCTCTTCTTCGCCTGGAGCTGGGAGATGTCCTTGTCGAACTTCGCCATTCTCGCCTCGATGTCCACCATGCGTTCACGGTAGCGGCCACCCAACTCCTCGACTTCCGCCGACAGATCGGCGAGCCGCTTTTCCACTTCCTCGTCCCGCGCAAGCACCGCGAGAAGCTCATCTTCACGGGCCGTATTGGTCCGCTTCGTACCTTCGATCTCCTTGAGCATCGCGTAGTATTCCTTATTGGTCTTGATCGACATCAGCTTCGCCTTGGCTCTCTCGACCTTCTCACTCTCCTCCTCGATCTCCCGCTCCTTCTCCCTCTTCTCCTTCTGAAGCTGTTCGAACTCCTGCTGCGCGGCGAGAAACTTCGCTTCCCTCTCCTCGAAAAGACTCTTCAGGTCCGCCACCTCGAGCGGAACTTTCTGCTTCTCTTTTTCGACCGCCCTGGACCGGCTCATGGCCTCCTGCAGGTCGAGCAAGATCCTCACGTTCTTCATCAACGCCTCATCCCTCCTGTCTGCTTCGGCCTGTACGGCCGCAATGGCTCGTTCTCCATGACCACGCGGGTCAGGACCCTTTTGCCGAACCGCGCGGCAATCACGCGACGGAATTCCGGGAGGATCCACTTCTCCCCCGATCCGTGCCCGATGTCCGCCACCGTCATCTCTCCGGCGGACGCCTCGAGCGCCTGGTGATACTTGACGTCCGCCGTGAGGAAAAGGTCGGCTCCCGCGGCCCTCGCCGCTTCCGTGAACTCCGAACCGCTCCCCGCCACCACCGCGATCTTGCGGACACGCCTCTTCTGCGGGCCCGCCACCTTGATCCAGGATGGCCGCACGGCCCTGTACACGCCTTCCAGGACTTCCGCAAGGGGGGCCTCCCGCAGCCTGTTCCCCACAGCCCCGATCCCGCCTCCGAGGCCCCCCCCTTTAAGCGGATAGACGTCGATCGCCGGCTCCTCGTAAGGATGGGCATCCCGAACGCCCTTGAGCACCCCCGGAAGCAGGCTCCCCGCCACGACCGATTCGAGCCGGACCTCCTCCACCCTCTCCTCGCTTCCGGGTCTGCCCAGAAACGGATTCGCCCCCTCCACGGGGAAAAACGTTCCCGTCCCGACGGCCCGGAACGAGCACCGCGTGTAATGGCCTATTCGACCTCCCCCCGCCTCCGACAGCGCGGCAAGGACATCGTCGGCGCGGTCGGGGGGTACGAACACCACGACCTTGCAGGCGTCGGACGGCTCGCCGGGGATGAGGGGGCGGATCTCATGCAGGCCGATCCTGCGCGCGAGGGCATGGGACACCCCCTTCGGCGCGACGTCGGCATTCGTGTGTGCGGAGATGACCGCCATCCCCATCCGGACCATCTCGTAGACGGCGGCGGAAGCGGCCTGGTCTGCCCGGATCGACTTGAGCGGCGAATAGATCACCGGGTGGTGTGTGACGAGAAGATCGGCCTTGTGGCGCCGGCATGCCGCCACGACCGCGGGAGTGGCGTCCAGCGCGAACACCACCCTCGTCGCGGGCGCATTCGAGTCCCCCAGGAGAATTCCCACGTTGTCCCAGTCTGCCCGGTGGGCGAACGGAAACTCGTCGTCGAGCGCCTTCCAGACGTCACGCACCGTGACGGCGGGCACGGAAGATGTGCTCCTCGGGGGGGTCACGCCTTCCCCAATCCCGCTATCCGGATCGTCGACCTTTCACGCGGCATAGCTATAATCTGGTGGGCCCACCTGGCCTCGAACCAGGGACCGACCGGTTATGAGCCGGTGGCTCTGACCAACTGAGCTATGGGCCCGTAATTCCTTACCAAGATCGAATTTCTTATTTTCCCCGGGGAACGGGTGCATTGTCAATCCGGATCCCGCCATCTTAAGGGGACAACCTTCCTCTCCCTACTCGATAAACGTCTTGAGTCTCTTGCTGCGACTGGGGTGGCGCAGCTTCCGGAGCGCCTTTGCCTCGATCTGGCGGATGCGCTCCCGGGTCACCTCGAAATCCTGCCCCACTTCCTCCAGCGTGTGGTCCGACTTCTCGCCGACTCCGAATCGCATCCGGAGGACGCGCTCCTCCCTCGGGGTCAGGGTCCCGAGGACTTTCTTCACCTGGTCGGCGAGATTGATGTTGATCGCACTGTCCACCGGGGAGGCCGTGTTCTTATCCTCGATGAAATCCCCCAGGTGGCTGTCCTCCTCCTCCCCGATGGGGGTCTCGAGCGAAATGGGCTCCTTCGCGATCTTGAGCACCTTTCGGACCTTCTCGAGGGGGATGTCCATCCGCTCCGCGATCTCCTCGGGGGCGGGCTCCCGCCCGAGCTCCTGTACGAGGTAGCGGGAGGTCCGGATCAGCTTGTTGATCGTCTCGATCATGTGCACGGGAATGCGGATCGTCCTCGCCTGATCGGCGATCGCCCTCGTGATCGCCTGCCGGATCCACCAGGTGGCGTAGGTCGAGAACTTGTACCCCCTCCGGTACTCGAACTTGTCGACCGCCTTCATCAGGCCGATGTTCCCCTCCTGGATGAGGTCGAGGAATTGAAGCCCCCGGTTGGTATACTTCTTGGCGATCGACACGACAAGGCGGAGGTTCGCCTCCACCAGCTCGCGCTTCGCCTCTCTCACCTTGCGTTCCCCCTGCTCCATCAACCTGAGCGTCTCGGTGAGGTTTACGGCCTTCAAGCCCGCCTCCCGCTCCACGCTGCGGACCTTCTTTCTCGCCTCCAGAATGATTTCCTCCATGCCGAGAAGACGGTCCTTGCTCACGTGGTATCGCATCGCGGCCTTCGCCAGCTTGTCCTTTCTCCCCCTGACCTTCCGGATGAGAATCAGAAGCTCCTTCTCGGGCAGCCTGGTTCTCCCCTCGCAATCCCGGATCCTTCTCTCCGCCTGCTCGACCGTGTCCGCGTATCTGCGGATCTTGTCGCCGATGGACTCGATCTGCCTCTCCTTCAGGTGGATCTCCTGGATCGACTCCTCCACCCTTCGGTAGAGGACGCCGACCTGTTTCTTCATCTTCGCCCTTTCCTTCTCGGGGATCCTTCCCTTCTTCAGCCGCAGTTCAAGCTCCCTTGCGGACTGCATGCTTCTCTTGATCCGCCCCACGCCGCGGAGAATTTTCTCCTGGGCCTGCATTTCCTCCTCGTCGCTGGAGTCCTCGTCGAGGTCCTTGATCACGTCACGGACCTGCAGTTCGCCGGACTTGAGCTTCTCCCCGATCCGGAACAGCTCGTCGAGCGCTACGGAGCAGCTCTTCACCGCGGCCATGATCCTGCGCTCTCCGTCCTCGATCCGCTTGGCCAGATTCACCTCCCCCTCCCTGTTCAGGAGCGGAATCGAACCCATCTCCTTGAGGTAGAGCCGCACCGGGTCGTTCGCCTTGATACCGCCCCCGTAGTCGACTTCCTCCTCTTCCTCCTCCTGGGCCTCCTCCTGAACCCCTTCCTCCCCGATCAGCCTTTCCCCGCCGATAAGGGGAGCCTTCTGGAATGCATCGACGACCTCTATCGCATGCTCCCCGAAGATCTCCATCACATCATCGATCTGGTCCCCCGTAAGGATGTCGGGGGGAAGCGCGCTGTTCAGCTCGTCGTAGGTCACAAAACCCTGCGCGCGCCCCTTCTCGAGCAGTTCGTCTATGCCGGCCAGTTTTCCCTTTCTGCCCATATCTCCATCACCTCATCTGCAGGTTCTTCTTTGCTTTTCGAGCTGTTCCAGCTCGTTGCGCAGGTCGAGCATCCTCGTGAACAACGCCTGCGCCGTTTCCCCCTGCGCAGCATGGATCTCGTCGCGGAGACGGACGAGTTCGTTTCGCGCCTTCCGGACCCGCAGGCCCAGCACCACCTCGGGATAGATCCGCCTCGCCTCCCCGGGAGACGAATCCGCCCGAAGCATCTGCTCGGAAAGGGTTCGCCTTGCCTCCTCCCCTTCCGCCTCGCTCAGGATCGACAGGATATCGGGGCTCTCTCCCGAAGGCGAAAGACGGCCAAGCCTTGCCACCACATCGCGTGTCGCCTCCCCTTCCAGCAAACTCTCCACCCCGTCCTGCCGGACGTCCTCGATGAGGGAGGGGTCCATGGAGAGCAATCCCAGCAGCATTTCCTCCTCCGGCCGGGACGAGGAAGCCCGCGGAGGCATCCCGGGCGCAGCAGGCGGGGCAGCGGTTTTTTTCCCCCGTAGCCGGTCGAGCACCGTCTCCTCGGGCAGTGCGGCCGCCTTCGCCACCCGCTGTACGTACATCCTCTCCTCGGCAGGGTCGATGATCCACGGCAGATACTTTCCCATCAACTGCAGATACGAGAGCTTTCCGGAGATCTGGGAAAGATCGTATTTTCGAGCCGCCGCCCTCTCGATGTACTCCATCAGGGGGATCGCCCGGGCGATCCTGTCGGACAGTTCCTCGGGAGATGTTGCCTTCGCCCAGTCGTCCGGGTCCAACCCCTTGGGGGGAAAGAGGACGCGGGGGCTGATTCCCGCCGCGTACAGAGGTCCTCCCGCCCGCACCGCCGAACGTTTTCCGGCTACGTCCCCGTCAAATAATAGGATGACATCCTCCGTCATTCGCTTCATGAGACGGGCGTGGCTCTCGGTGAGGGAGGTGCCGCACGTCGCGACGATGTTTTTCACCCCGGTTTGCCACATCCCGATCAGGTCCGTGTACCCCTCGACCACCAGGACCTTCTGCTCCCTGCGGATCGCCGGAAGCGCCTGGTGGAGTCCGTACAGGACGGAACTCTTGCGATACATCTTTGAATCCGGGGAGTTAAGGTACTTGGGGATGGTATCGTCGATCGCCCGGGCTCCGAAACCGCAGACCCTCCCCCTCGCGTCCGCGATGGGAAAAACCACCCTCCCCCGAAATCGCTCCCGGTACCCGCCGCCCTCGCGGGGGAAGAGAAGGCCCGCCGCCTCCGCCCGGGAAAGATCGATCCCCTTTCGTTCGAGGGCATCGAGAAGGTCCTTCCCCCTTCCGCCGTACCCGAGGAAGAATTCCTGTTCCGCCTCCGGCGTCACCCCTCTCCGCCGGAGAAAATCCCGGGCGCCCTTCCCGGCGGGGGACGACCTCAGGAGTTCGCGGTACGTTTCGGATGCGGTCTGGAGGATGCGGTACAGATCCTCCTCCGGACGCTCCGGGGCCACCCCTCGCTCGTACCGGATCGGAACTCCGTAGCGGTCGCCGAGATCCTCTACCGCCTCTGCAAAAGCCAGACTACGGACCTTCATCAGATAATGGAAAACCGACCCCCCCTCCCCGCATCCGAAGCAATGAAAGATCTGCTTCGTCGGATGGACGAAGAAGGAGGGAGTTTTTTCCCGGTGGAACGGGCAAAGACCCCGGAAACTTGCTCCACTCCGCGATAGGCGAACGGTATCGGATACCACCTCGACGATGTCCGCTCTGTCCCGTATCTCGCGCAGCGTGCTTTCCGAGATACGACCACTCAAGTCTGCCCTGGCCTCGCTCTCTCCGGTCGGAAAAAAATCCCTGGCGCCCCAGCCGCCAGGGAACAACCTTTCTCTCCCGCCGGCTACCCGGTAAGCAGGCGCCGGACGGTCTCGTTCACCGTCTTGCCGTCGGCGCGTCCCGCCACCTTCGGCATCAACTCCTTCATGACGCGGCCCATGTCCGCGGGGGAACCCGCCCCGACCGCCGCGATGGTCTCGCGCACAAGGGATTCGACCTCGGCATCCGCGAGCGGCTTGGGCAGGTACGCCTCGAGAACGGTGATCTCCGCCGCTTCCTTCTCGGCGAGGTCGCCCCTCTCTCCCCGCCGGTAGAGGTCGATCGATTCTCTTCGTTGCTTCACCATCGTGGCAAGCACCTTGAAGATCGTATCTTCCCCGATCTCCTCCCGCGCCTCGATCTCCTTGTTCTTGATCGCGGCCAACGCCATCCGCAAAGCAGAAAGGGCCAAGGAGTTTCTCTCCTTGGCCGCCTTCTGCATATCCCCCTGGATCCGTTCCTTAAGCCCCATCTGTCACTGTCTCATTTTTTTCATTTTCTTCAACGCGCGTTTTCTCGCAGCAAGAGCCTTTTTCTTCCGCTTGACGCTCGGCTTTTCGTAATGTTCCCGCTTGCGGATTTCGGAAAGGATTCCGGCTTTTTCACACTGTTTTTTGAATCTTTTCAGGACACTTTCAAAGGGCTCCTCTTCCTTCACCCGGACGCCCGGCATATCGTGATCACCCCTTCCTCCACGGTCTTATTCCGAAAACATAATATATTACTAGATCCCCTCGGTAAGTCAAGGAAATCCCCGCCCGCAGGATCCCGGGGAAGGCTCACCCCAGTTTATGCTCAAGACCTTTGCCCCCGATCAGGTGAAGGTGCAGGTGGGGAACGATCTGTCCGCCGTCGTCCCCGTTGTTGATGACCACCCGATACCCGGATTCCGCCACTCCCATCTCGTTGGCGATCCTGGCGGCGAGCCGGAGCATCTTGCCCAGAATCGGCACGTCCTTGACCCCCGCTTCATTCAGATTGACCATGTGCTCCTTGGGGACGACAAGCACGTGGACCGGTGCCACGGGGTTTTTATCCGGGAAGGCAATCAGATCGTGGTCCTCGTGAATCGGTTGCGACGGAATATCCTTCCGGATGATCCTGCAGAAAACACATTCGTCCGTCATCGTTATCCCCCTCCGCGCCGGTAGGCGCTACGATAGAAACAGGTTCGTTCTCCCGTGTGGCAGGCCGGCCCGCTCTGGCGCACCCGGAACAGGACCGTGTCCACGTCGCAATCGTAGAGCACCTCTTCCACTTCCTGGAAGTTTCCCGACGTCTCCCCCTTGACCCACAGGGATTTCCGGGAACGGCTCCAGTAGGAGGCCCTTGCCGTGGCGAGCGTGTTCCGAATCGCGTCCGCGTTGGCCCAGGCCACCATCAACACCGCGTTGTCCGAAACGTCCTGCGTGACCACAGGCACGAGACCCCTTTCGTCGAACTTCACCATGGCGACGAACTCGTCCGCCGTCATCGCTCTCCTTCCCCCGTGGCCCGTTCCGGGCCATTGTTCTCTTTCTCCCGGCCCCCGCCGGCCGAAGGGAGGGAGGAGACGCCGACCGGGCGGAAGGCGGGCCGCACCGAAACCCCCCGCCGGAGAAGATATTCCTTCGCTTCCGCCACGGTGAATTCCCGGTAGTGGAAGATGGACGCCGCAAGCACTGCGTCCGCCCCGCCTGCCGTGAGCCCTTCGTACAGGTGCTCGAGTGTCCCGACGCCTCCCGAGGCGATCACCGGGATCCCCACCCGGTCCGCGATGGCGCGGGTCAGACGGATATCGTAGCCGTCGCGCGTTCCGTCGCGGTCCATGCTGGTAAGCAGGATCTCCCCCGCCCCGTATTCCTCCATCCGGGCCGACCACTCCAGGGCGTCGATCCCCGTGGGGGTGCGCCCCCCGTGGGTGACCACCTCCCAGTTCTCCGGCCGCCCCTGGATCGCCCGGGCGTCGATCGCAACCACCGTGCACTGGCTCCCGAACCGCTCCGCCGCCCTCTTTACGAACTCGGGGTCGGTAACCGCGGCCGTGTTGATCGACACCTTGTCGGCACCCGCGGACAGCAGACTCCTGATGTCGTCGAGCGTCCGGACGCCTCCACCGACCGTCAGCGGCATGAACACCTGTTCGGCGGTGCGGCGCACCACGTCAATGAGGATGTCGCGCCTCTCGTGGGAGGCGGTGATGTCGAGAAAGGTGAGCTCGTCGGCTTCCTCCTCGTCGTACCGGCGGGCGATCTCCACCGGGTCACCCGCGTCCCGCAAGGAGACGAACCGGACACCCTTTACCACGCGGCCATCCTTCACGTCCAGGCACGGTATGATCCTCTTGGCAAGCATCCGGCTAGTGTACCGTCTCGTAAATAGCTTGATGCACCGAGAGCGTCGATGCGCCGTGGCCAGCGAGGCGCGCGACTGAGGCGTACTCGTTGGAGTACGGCGCAAGGAGCGCAACGAAGCTGGCGCGGATGCAGCGGCGCTCGAATGCCAAGGTATTTGCGAGACGGTGCACTAATTTACTGCCTTTCCCGCGTCAGCGCATCGGCAAGCGAGAGGGAGCCGTCGTAGATCGCACGCCCGACCACCGCGCCGCACACCCCGTCGCTTTCCATCTCTCCGAGCGTCGCAAGATCCTCCATCGTGCTGACGCCGCCGGAAGCGATGACCGGTGTCGAAAGACCTCTTGCGAATTCGCGGACACTCCGGAAGTTGGGCCCTTCCATCATGCCGTCCCGGGAGATGTCCGTATAGATGAAACAGGAGATCCCGTTCTCCTCCATCTGCCGTGCGAGATCGACGGCAGTGACCCCCGTGACCTCCACCCATCCGCGTATGGCGACGAACCCGTCCCTGGCGTCGACCCCCGCGGCCACCTTTCCGGGATACGCCTTCGTGATCCGCAACACTTCCTCGGGGTTCCGGACGATCGACGTCCCGAGGATGATCCGGGAGACGCTCGCCCCGAGATAACGGGCGGCGATTTCATAGTTGCGCACTCCCCCTCCCACCTGGACCGGACACTCCACCGCATTCACGATGCGACGGATGATCTCTTCGTTCACCGGCTTTCCGCTGAACGCGCCGTCCAGATCAACCACGTGTATCCTCGTCGCCCCCTCTGCCGCAAACCGTCGCGCCACCTCCACCGGGGAGTCGTCGAACACCGTGGAGTCCTCCTTCCGTCCCTGCCGGAGCCGGACCGCCTTCCCCCCCTGGATGTCGATCGCGGGAATCACCTGGAATGCCATCACATCCCTCTCTCTCCGACGCCCGTGGCACGGGACGGTACCTCCGACCCGAGGCAGAGCCTGCCGAAGTTGGCAAGGACGGCGAGTCCCGCCCCCTGGCTCTTCTCCGGGTGGAACTGGACCGCCATCTGGTTCCCCTTCCCCACGGCGGCGGCGAACGAAAGGCCGTACGACGTCCTGCAGGCAACCGAGGACGGATCCTCCGGCTCCACGTAATAGGAGTGGACGAAGTAGAAGTACGAGCCGGCAGGGATCCCTCGAAAAACGGGGTGATCCGTGACGACGTCGACCCTGTTCCACCCCATGTGCGGCACCTTGAGTGCCACCTCCCTTCCGCCCGGACCCGTCTCCCGCAGGCCGGACGGGAATCTCACCACCTTCCCGGGGAAGAACCCGATCCCCTCATGACGACCGAACTCCTCGCTCTCGGAGAAGAGCACCTGCAGCCCGAGGCAGATTCCCAGGAACGGCCGTCCAACGCCCAGAACGTCGGCAAGGAACGGGAGGAACCCCTGCCTGTCCAGGTTCTTCATGCAGTCGCGGAAGGCACCCACCCCCGGGAGGACAATGCCGGCGCAGCGGGAAAGGTTCGCAGGGCTCCCGCTCACGATGACCGGAAACCCGAGCGACTCGAGCGCCTTGCTCACGCTTCGCAGGTTCCCCATGCCGTAGTCGACGACCCCGATGGTATCCCTTTCCGTCATCCCAGTACGCCCTTCGAAGAGTGGACCCCCTTCACACGCGGGTCGATGCGCACCGCTTCCGCCATGGCTCTCCCGAGTCCCTTGAAGATCGCCTCCACGGTGTGGTGGGCGTTGGATCCGTACGGAACGTTGACGTGGATGCACGCCCCGGAGGACTGGGAAAACGCGCGGAGGAATTCCTCGACAAGCTCGAGATCGAACGTCCCGATCTTCTCGTGCTTCAGGGGGCAGTGGAAAACCAGGTGTGGGCGCGCGGAGATGTCGACCGTGACGTGGGCCAGCGCCTCGATCATCGGAATACTTGCGTTTGCGTAGCGCGTGATCCCCGCCAGGGACCCGAGGCTCTTCCGGAACGCTTCCCCGAGGCATATTCCCACATCCTCCACGACGTGGTGGAAATCGACACCCGTGTCCCCCTTTGCCGTGACGGTCAGGTCGAAGAACCCGTGACGGGAAAACAGGGTGAGCATGTGGTCGAAGAATCCCACGGAGGTGGAAATCTCCCCCGCCCCCTCCCCTTCCAGGCGGAGCGTCAACCGGATGTCGGTTTCCTTCGTCTTGCGAACGACCTTCGCTTCCCTCGGCATGTTCCTAAGGTGCCTCCTTTTCGGTCCGTACCCGGACGGCCTGGGCATGGGCGAACAGTCCCTCCTTCCTGGCAAGCCGCACCACGTGAGGCGCATCGCCCGCAAGTGCCCGGAATTGATATGATACCACGTTCGTCCGCTTGAGGAAGGTGGCGACTCCCAGGGGAGACGAGAACCGGGCGGCCCCACCCGTCGGCAACGTATGGTTGATCCCGGCAAGGTAGTCTCCCACCGCGACCGGGCTGTGGTGTCCCACGAACGCCGTCCCGGCGTTCCGGATCCGCTCGAAGGCTCCCCACGGGTCCTTGAGCATGAGAGCCAGATGTTCCGGCGCAAGGCGGTTGACCACGTCGATCCCCTCGTCAAGTCCCCTGACGAGGAAACCGATGGACCGGGAGAGCGATCCGGCCAGGATCTCCTTCCGGGGGAGCTTCCTCTTCTGCCTCGCCAATTCGGCACCCACTTTCTTCGCCAGCCGCGGGGAGTCGGTCACCAGCGAAACAAAAGTGTCCTCGTCGTGCTCGGCCTGAGAGAGAAGATCCGCCGCGACGAAGCGCGCGCTCGCCGAATCGTCGGCCAGAACCACCAGTTCGCTCGGGCCGGCCAGCATGTCGAGCCCCACCCAGCCGTACACCTGCCGTTTCGCCTCCGTGACGTAGGCGTTCCCCGGGCCGACGATCACGTCCACCCGGGGGATGGAGCCGGTCCCGTAGGCAAACGCGGCGATCGCCTGCGCACCGCCGATGCGGAAAACCCCCTTGATCCCCGCGATCCTCGCTGCCGCCAGGACCACGTCAGGCAGTTCCCCTCCCGGCGCCGAACAGGCGGCGTACACTTCCCGCACGCCGGCCACCTTCGCCGGAATCGCGTTCATGAGCAGGGTTGACGGGTATGCCGCCTTCCCGCCGGGCACGTAGACGCCGGCGCGGGCGACCGGCCGCACCCGTTGTCCGAGAAGGGCGCCCGGAATCTCCACAGTGAAGCCGGTTTCGGCCTGGTGGCGGTGGAACGACTCGATCCGGGAGGCCGCAAGCGCAAGGGACTCGCGGATTGTCTTCGGCGTGCGTTTCCACGCCGCATCGACCTCCCGCCGGGGGACCGCGGCTCTGCGTTTTCGCAGATCGAACCTGTCGAACCGCCGGGTGAACTCGACCAGCGCGTCGTCGCCCTCTTTCCTTACCCGGGCCAGCACATCGGCCACCACGGCATGGACCTTCGCCGAATCCGTCTCGCCGCGTCTCTCCCCGTCAGCGAGACCTTTCCGGAACGCTGCGGTTCCCGATTTCACCCAGCGCACCGGCCCTCCCTACTCCTGCATCCGGGCAATGTCCGCGCCCAGGGAGGAAAGTTTTTTTTCCAGCATCTCGTACCCCCGGTCCAGATGATAGATGCGGAGAATCTCGGTGATCCCGCTCCCGGCCAGTCCCGCCAGCACCAGGGAGGCCGACGCCCTCAAGTCGGTCGCCATGCACGGGGCGCCGGAGAGGCGGGGCACCCCCTCGACGGTGGCGGTGCTCCCGGAGATGTCGATCCGGGCACCCATCCGGCGAAGTTCCGCCACGTGCATGAACCGATTCTCGAATATCGTCTCCTGGATGGTGCTTCGTCCTTCGCACAGGCACATGTATGCCATGAACTGCGCCTGCACATCGGTGGGGAACCCGGGATAGGGGGAGGTTGCGAGGTCGACCGGCCGGATCTGCCCGTTCTTCCGGACACGCACACCCCCCGGCAGGAGGGACACGTCGGCGCCGCTCTCCCCGAGTTTTTCGAGGACGGCGTCCATCGCTTCCGCGTCGGCCCCTTCGGCCGCCACGTCGCCGCCGGTGATCGCGCCCGCCAGCAAAAGCGTCGCGGCCTCGATCCTGTCGGCCATCACCTCGTGCCGGACTCCGGACAGGGAGGACACCCCCCGCACGACGATTTCGTCGGTCCCTTCCCCTTCGATGTCGGCGCCCATGCCGCGGAGCGCCCGGGCGAGGTCGCATACCTCGGGCTCCCTGGCAGCATTCTTTAGGACCGTGGTTCCCCTGGCCAACGTGGCTGCCATCATCAGGTTCTCTGTCCCGGTGACCGTTTTCATGTCGAAGGGGATCGTGGCCCCGGTGAGCCTGTCGGCCTTGGCCTCGATGTACCCCTCCGAGAGCTTCGTCTCGGCCCCGAGAAGCGAAAGCCCCTTGAGGTGCTGATCGATCGGGCGTGCGCCGATGGCGCATCCCCCCGGGAGGGAAATCCTTGCCATCCCGTACCGGGCGACCAGGGGCCCAAGCACGAGCACGGAAGCGCGCATCGTTTTGACCATATCGTAGGGGGCTTCCGCTTTCCTTGCCCCCCGCGCATCGATGTGGAGTACGACATTCCCCGGTTCCCCGGTCTCCTCGTGCGTTACTTTTGCCCCCATCAACCCCAGGAGCTTCCCGAAGGTGTCAATGTCCCGCAGACGGGGGACGTTTGCGATCTCCACGGGCCCCTCCGCGAGCAGGGAAGACGCCATGATCGGAAGGACGGCGTTCTTCGCCCCCGACACCCGGACGGTGCCCGAAAGCGGCTTTCCTCCCCTGATGTGGAACGTGTTCAGAAACCCCTCCCTGCTTGGCCCTTCCTCCCGCGCTTTTTCCCCTCCGCCGGGAGAATCCAGCGGGCTACGCGACTGCGTCCGGCCAGGTCCACCTCGATGCCGACGAACTCAAGGGGTCCGCAGGGAAGCCTCCGCACGGCATCCCCCTGAGACTCCCCGATCTCGAGCCAGAGCCTTCCCCCCGGCTTCAGGGTTTCCCCGGCACCCGCCACCAGGGGGCGGATCATCGCCATCCCGTCCGGCCCGGCCACAAGTGCCTCCGCCGGCTCGAATCCCCGGACTTCCCAGGGAAGCGAATCCCATTCCATTTCGGAAACGTACGGGGGGTTCGAGACCACTACATCAAAACGGACCCCTCTTTTCAAGGCGGAATATCCGTCCGCACGGAGAAACCGAACCCGGTCTGCGACCCCCAGGGCGTGGGCGTTCCTCCGGGCGACGGTAAGCCCTTCCCCGGACACATCCACCGCGAGCACCCTTACCCGGGGAAGCTCCGCCGCAAGCGTTACGGCGATTGCTCCGCACCCCGTTCCGACGTCGAGCATTCTTCCCGCCCCCCGTTTCTCCTTCCGCCACGCATCGACCACCCCATCGACCAACCCTTCCGTTTCGGGCCTCGGGATGAGCGTGTCGCGCGTCAGGAGGAATTCCCTCCCGTAGAACTCCCATGCACCGAGGATGTACTGGAGGGGCTCCCCGGAAAACCTGCGGCGAAGGAGGGAACGGAGCGCGACCACCAGGTCGCCCACCTCCCTCCCCGCGTCCAGGGAGAGGCGGGAACGGGGGATGCCGGCAAGGTGGGAGACGAGGATTTCCGCTTCGTGGGAGCCGCGAAAGCCATGCCCCTCCATCTCCCGGCGGCAGAGCGCAAGGAGTTCCGAGAGAAGCATCTTTTTTTTAAGCCGCGTCAGCCGGTGTGTTTCAGGGCTTCGGTCTGAGCGTGAGCGATCAGGGCGTCCACGAAACCGTCGATCCCCCCGTTCAAGACCTGGGAGAGCTGGTGGACGGTGAGTCCGATGCGGTGGTCGGTCACCCGGCTCTGCGGGAAGTTGTACGTTCGGATCCTCTCGCTCCGGTCCCCTGTCCCCACCATCGCCCGCCGCATGTCCGCCCGTTCGGAGCGCTGCTTCTCCATCTTGATGTCGTACAGTCTCGACCGGAGGATCTTCATCGCCTTGGACTTGTTCTTCAGCTGGGACTTCTCGTCCTGACACGTGACAACCAGCCCCGTCGGGATGTGGGTGATGCGAACCGCCGAGTCCGTCGTATTCACACTCTGTCCGCCGGGGCCCGAAGAGCGGAACACGTCGATGCGGATGTCCTCGGGGGCGATCTGTACGTCGACCTCCTCGGCCTCCGGGATGACCGCCACCGTAACCGTGGAGGTGTGGATCCTTCCTCCCGCCTCCGTGGCGGGCACCCGCTGAACCCGGTGCACACCGCTTTCAAACTTCAGACGGCTGTAGGCGCCCTTCCCCTCGATCATCACGATGACCTCCTTTGTCCCCCCGAGGCCCGTCTCGCTTTGGGAGAGAATCTCCACCTTCCACCCCTTCACCGCGGCGTACATCAAATAGGAGCGGAAGAGCTCGGACGCGAACAGGGAGGCTTCCCCCCCGCCCGCCCCAGCGCGGATCTCCATGAGAATGTTCTTCTCGTCGTTCGGATCCTTCGGCAGGAGAAAGACGCGAATCTCCCCCTCGAGCCGCTCTTCCTCCGACGCAAGCCTCGCGATCTCCTCCTTGGCAAGCGCCCGCATATCCGGGTCCTTCTCCGACTGGACGAGGTCCTGGTTTTCCTCCAGTTCCTGCCGGATTTTCCGGTACCGTTCGTAGGCCTCGGCCAGGGGTTTGAGCTCCGCCAGTTCCCGTCCAAGTTTCTGGAGCTCCCTCGAATTCCCCGTCACGGAGAGGTCCCCCAGGAGGCGCGTGATCTCGTCGACGCGCGCCTTGATCCCCTCAAGCTTATCCCACATGGAACCCCTCCGATCCTGCGCCGAGCGTAACACGACGCAGGGACCCGCCCCGGGTGACGGCCTGTCCGCCGAGGACGAACTCCTTGGGTCCCGGTGAACTCATCGCGCGGCCCCACGCTGCGCCGCGAACTCCCTCTTTACCCCGGCAGCGTCTCCGCAGGTCATCTCCCCCTCCGGGCAGCGCCCGCGCAGGCACCCCGGGCCGGCGTTCTCGAAGAGAAGCGGGGCCTTCTCATTCGCGATCGCAAGCATTTTGTTGGCCATCTCCCGGATCTCCCATTGCGCGCGCCTGCACAGACGCAACGCAAAGAAGTGATGGAGCTCCCGGGCGTTCATGCTGATCAGAATCTTCGTCTCGGTGGCATTGGGCAGCACAAATCGGGCGTCCTCCGCCGGGATGCCGGCCTTGAGCATCTCCTCGTACAGCTCCGAACAACTCCGCATGTGCTCCTCGAACTTATCATACAGCGGATTGCCATCCTGCGCCGGGGCGGATCCCTTTTTCCCCCGCTTTTTGCCCTGCTGCCGACCGAGGGATTTCGGCGTCACGTACCCGAAGGTCACAGCGACGTACCGCTGGCTCTGCTGGGAGTAGGAAGCGATGCGGTGGCGGACCAACTGGTGCGAGGTCGCGCGGGAGATCCCCTCTACGCCGTAGGTGAGGGTCACATGCTCCAGTACCGAGGCGTGCCCCATCGAGAGGATTCGGCGGACGAGGTTTCGCACGTCTTTCCTGGAGATGTCCTGTCGCAGGTCCCCGATCGATGCGGGAGAGTAGCACAGTCGTGCGGCCAGTGCCACGAGCCTTTCGGGCTCCGGGGTGCACTGCAGGAGGATTACGTTCACGGAAGGAGGGACGTCTTTGCGACCCTTACTGGGTCTTGCCGTACTTCTTCTGAAACTTCTCGATCCGCCCCGCGGTGTCGATCAGCTTCTGCTTGCCGGTGAAGAACGGGTGGCAGTTGGAACAGATCGCCACCTTGATTTCTTTGATCGTGGACTGGGTCTCGAAGGTGTTCCCGCAGGCACACTTGACCGTCGATTTCCTGAATTTCGGGTGGATGTCCGGCTTCATCGGCTTGTCGCTCCCTCCCTCATCACGTATTCATCGAGTCGAGAAATTCCTGGTTTGTCTGCGTCTTGGAGATTTTGTCGAGGAGAAATTCCATGCTCTCTGCAGGCGACAGCGGGGAGAGGAATTTCCGCAGGACCCAGATCCGCTGAAGAACGGCCTTCTCGAGCAGGAGCTCCTCCTTCCTCGTCCCGGATTTGTTGATGTCGATCGCCGGGAAGATCCTCTTTTCCGAGATCTTCCGGTCTAGGACGAGCTCCATGTTCCCCGTCCCCTTGAACTCTTCGAAGATGACCTCGTCCATCCTGCTGCCCGTCTCGATCAGCGCCGTCGCGATGATGGTCAGAGAGCCGCCCTCCTCGATGTTCCGGGCGGCGCCGAAGAACCGCTTCGGCTTCTGGAGCGCGTTCGCGTCCACGCCGCCGGAAAGCACCTTCCCCGAGGGCGGTACCACCGCGTTGTAGGCCCGCGCAAGGCGGGTGATGCTGTCCAGGAGGATCACGACGTCCTTCTTGTGCTCGACGAGACGTTTGGCTTTTTCTAAAACCATCTCGGCCACCTGCACGTGCCGCTGCGCCGGTTCGTCGAAGGTGGAGGAGATGACTTCACCGTTGACGCTGCGCTGCATATCGGTGACCTCTTCGGGCCGCTCGTCGATGAGAAGGACGATGAGGACGACATCCGAGTGATTCTTCGTGAGGCCGTTCGCGACGTTCTGGAGGATGATCGTCTTGCCGGCCCGGGGCGGGGAGGTGATCAGCGCCCGCTGCCCTTTCCCGATGGGGGCGATGAGGTCGACGATGCGCGTCGAGAAGTTGTCGTGCACATGCTCCATCGTGAACTTTTCTTGCGGATAGAGCGGCGTCAGGTTGTCGAAGATGATCTTGTCCTTGGAGATCTCCGGGTCCTCGGTGTTGATCTTTTCCACCTTGAGGAGGGCGAAATACCGCTCGTCCCCCTTGGGCGCCCGGATCTGACCCGTTACCGTATCGCCGGTCCGAAGTCCGAAACGGCGGATCTGCGAAGGAGAAACGTAGATGTCGTCCGGCCCCGGCAGGTAGTTGGAATCCGGGGAGCGTAAAAATCCGTACCCGTCAGGGAGGACCTCGAGAACGCCCTCGCCGGAGACGATGACTTCCTGATCGGTCTGCGCCTGCAGGATGGCGAAGATAAGCTCCTGTTTCTTAAGCCCTGCTGCACCGTCGACATGGAGATTTTTCGCGATCTCGGTAAGATCCCCGATACGCATTGCTTTCAACTCTTTCAGATTCATGCACGTTCCCTCGAAATTGTGGATTGGTTGAATTTCCTGATGCGCTTTGTTCCTTGATGGGTAGAAAGACTCCGGCAGGTTCTCCCGGCGTACTGTAAGATTCATTTTCCGTCTTGCGGTTTCAGGATGTCAAGGAAAATTGCTAAGCGTTCCCTCCATGCCTAATCCCGGTAGGCGGTGAAGGCGATTCCGGATGCTGTCGCCGCTCATGCGGTCTCCTGTGGTCTCGGGAAAATCTCCTGCGAGGGGCAACCAATGATATATATAAAGCTTAGCTGTCGGCCGGTCAAGGCTTTTTCACGGCGGTAGGAGTGAAACTCGGGGGAGCAGACCGTGCATGGGCCCGCTGTCTCGAGGTTCTCCCTTGGCACCCCTTCCGCGGCGAGCCCCTCCAGGGCGAGAGACGTAAGGTCCGCCGTCCATTTCCCCGCGGACCTTCCCCGGGCGAGAAAACGCTCTCCCCCGGGAAGCGGTCGAAGTAGGTCGGCCACCTCCTCCCCGATCTCGTAGCAGCAGCCGCGGGCCGACGGGCCAGCCGCTGCGACGAGTCCCCTGACCGCGACGTGGCCGAAACGCCCGTCCAGGCAGCGAACGGTCTCCCCGACAATCCCGGAGGCAAGCCCCCGCCAGCCGGCGTGAACGGCGGCGCAGGCCGGCACCCCCGGAACGGCGATCAGCACCGGGACGCAGTCTGCGGTGCGGATTCCGACCCCCGTTCCGCAAATCATGGTCCACAAGGCATCCCCCTTCCGCTTCCCCTGTTCCCCCGGAACCGCATCCGCTTCTTCCCACTCCAGGACGGTCGGGGAGTGTTCCTGCTTAAGCGTGCCGACCCGGGACGGTGGGACGGAGAATACTGCCTGAAGCCTCGCTGCGTCTTTCCTCCCCGGCTGGGGGTCGACGCCAAGGAAAGCGTGGTAGATCCCGGGTACGGAACGGAGCATGGGGGACTGGACGAAACGGGGAAGAATCACGGTTGTCCCACCCCGCGAACGGATTTCCCGTGCGGGAGCGACGCCGGGGCGGATGCAGCGGCCCTCGAATGCCGGGATCTGAGGGAATGGATCTCTGGAGGACGGCCCCTTGGGTCCCCGGTACCGGGCGAAGCAGCCGCAGGAGGGGGGCGCAGTGAGGTAGAGCGCAGCCGTGCGGGTGCATCGCACGGCGAGCCACGAACGGAGCCCCCCTCCGAGGCTGCGGAAGCCCGATCATGGCGCCACCGCTGCGATGGGGGAGGCTGCGAAGCGAGACCTGAGCCCGTTTGATGAAGAGTTCTTAGGAACGTCCCTGTTCTTGGCATCTAGCGGTCCGCGGAGAGGACCGCCGCCCGGAATTCCCCGAATTCCGGCGGGTCCGGCACTGTGAATGCCATCTGTTGCTCCGTGCGGGGGTGGACAAACCCCAGATGGAAGGCGTGCAGCAGAAAACGGGGAACCGTTACGGATACCGCTCCCTTTCCCCGGCCCAGAACAATCTTTCGCGGCCTCCCGTACACGTCGTCCCCCACGATCGGACAGGAAAGGTGAGCACAGTGCAGCCGAACCTGGTGCGTACGGCCCGTCGTAAGCCGGAACTCGAGAAGTGAGAAATCCCCGAACGACTCGAGACACCGGTACCGGGTGATCGCGATCCTCCTCCCCCCCTTGCCGCCGTGCGAGGTGTCTCCGGGACCTGCCGCGGTTCCGGTTCGGGGGACCCGCGGGGGGTCGACGGGGAAGACCGCCATCTTTTTTCGGTGAACGGGATGCCTGCCCACCCGCGTCCTTATCTCCCCCTCTGCCCTCGGGGGTCTTCCCCAGACGATTCCACGGTAACGGCGGTCCATCCTGTGAGCGGCCAACTGTCCGGAGAGGCCCCCGTGGGAGAGGTCGTCTTTCGCCACCACGATGATGCCGGAGGTGTCCTTGTCCAGCCGGTGGACGATCCCCGGCCTCTCGACGCCACCGATCCCCGAAAGGCTGCCGGCGCGGGACAGAAGAGCGTGGACGAGTGTCCCGGCACCATGCCCGGGGGACGGATGCACCACCATCCCCGCCTGCTTTTCCACCACCATCAGATGATCGTCCTCGAACAGGACGGTGACGGGGCGGTTCTCGGGAACGAGATCCAGCGGGCGGGGCGGAGGGACCTGGACCGTGATCTCCTCATTTCCTTTCAACCGTGCCGACGGCCGCGCTTCCGCGTCCCCCAGGGAAACGAAACCCTCGCTGATCAACTGCTGAATCCGGGCACGGGACAGTCCGGGCAAGACCCCCGAAAGATAGCGATCCAGCCGCTCCCCCGCTCTCTCCGGGGGAACCGTGAGACGGTGGGTAACCGTCAAGGGGCCAAGCTACCAGGCCTTGGAAGGTACGCGGCCCCAGGGCTTCACCAGGAAATCGACCAGGGCCATGTTAAAGAAATTGGTGCTCTTCACGACCTCGGGGTCGACGCGGCTCAGGTAATAGTTTCTCCCCTCCTCGATCTCGCTTTTCATCAGATCGAACAGGTTGTCCCCCGCGATCCCCTCCTCCACCTTCCTGGCGTTATACAGGGCAATGTCCGACACGACCGCCCGGGCGATGCGCCGGGCCACGTCAGGATCCTTCACGACCCCCATCTTCAGCCTCCTTGGCCTTTGTTCGTTTTCCCTGCCTCCCTGTTGCGGAACGCCAGGTACATCCGTCCCCCTTCCCTGTCGACCAGGACTGACACCATCTGACCACGCGGCAGCCTCGCAAGCAACTTCCTGAACGACTCCGGATCGTGCACCGGCTCCCTGTTGATCCGGAGAAGGATATCTCCCGCCCGGATCCCTCCCGCGCCGGCCGGTCCCGCCGGGTCCACGTTCTGAACCACCACCCCGCCCGCGACACCCAGGGCGCGTTCCGCCCCTTCCGGAAGAGCCAGGACGTGGAGCCCCCAGGCGTCCAACGGGGGTTTGCGGGGAGAAGCGTGAGGTGCCGGACTTTCCAATTCGGCCAGCTTCACGGTGACCGTCATCCGCTTCCCGCCGCGAAGGATCTCCAGGATCACATCGCTGCCAGGGGAGACGCCTGCCACCATCTTCTGGAACTCCTTGACCCCGGTCACCGGCGTCCCGCCGAACGAGATCACGATGTCCTCTCTACGGAGACCCCTTGCAGCAGCGGGACTGTCGGGGACCACGCGATTGACCAATACCCCCTTTTCGCCCTTGACGCCGAACGACTCCGCCAGATCGGGGGTCAGGAACTGGATGCCGACACCGAGCCACCCGCGCCGGATCATCCCGGTACTGGCCAGCTCCCTCTCGATCTCGAGGACGGTATTGATGGGGATCGCGAAGCCGATCCCCTGGCCCCCGCTCACCATCGCCGTGTTGATCCCCACCACTTCCCCCCGGGTGTTCAGGAGAGGCCCTCCCGAGTTGCCAGGGTTGATGGACGCGTCTGTCTGGATCAGGTCACCCGTCGGGTCGACCCCCGGCAGGTCCACACGTCCTGTTGCGCTGATCACTCCCAGGGTCACGGTGCTCTCGAGGCCGAAGGGGTTTCCCACCGCGATCGCCCACTCCCCGACCTTGATCCGCGTGGAATCCCCGAGGACAGCCACGGGAAGCTTCCGCGACGGTTTGATCCTCAGGAGGGCGATGTCGGTGCGCGGATCCGTCCCCACGACCTTCGCCCGGTACTCGGTGCGGTCGGAGAGCCGGATGACGATCTCGTCGGCGTCCCGGATGACGTGTTCGTTCGTGACGATGAGCCCGTCCTCGCCGACGATGACGCCGGATCCGAGGGAACTCTCCGGGGACCCGCCGTTCTCCTCCAGCAGTTCCGCAAAATAATCCTGCATGCTCATGCCGCCTTCCGGGGTGCCCGCGGGGCCTCCCCGCGTAAAGCGGGTAACCGTACGGATGTTCACCACGGCGGGATACGCCCGCTCCACAGCGGCCACGAATCCCTGTTGCAGGCTGGCAACGTCCGACGAATCCGGGGGCGACTTTCCCCCGTCCCCGGCGCAGGCCGCCAGGAGGAGAGCCAGGGCCAGAGCCACCGATCCGCGCCCCGCCTTCATCCCGTGGAACCCCCGGCGGCCGCGGGGTCCTGCTCGCCGCAAGCCGCCCCCTTCCTCACGGGAAGCTTCGCCTCCCGGGAGAACTGGACATCCTTTGCGATCTGCCGCACCAGCTCCTGGACGCTCTTGAACTTCCTCTCGTCCCGGATCCGGTCGCGGAAAAACACGGCGATTTCCTCCCCGTAGATGTCCCGTTGGAAATCCATCACGTGGACTTCGACACCCAGGGAATTCTCGCCGAACGTCGGGTTGAATCCGACGTTTGCAACGGCCCGGCGGAGGACCCCTTCGATCTCCACATCCACGACATACACTCCGGGGAGGGGGACCAGCTCCTGGGTAAACCGGATGTTCGCGGTCGGAAATCCCAGATTTTTTCCCCTTCCTGCGCCCGTCACCACCGGCCCCGACATCCGGAAGGGGCGGCACAGAAGCTCCTCCACCTCGCGAACCCTTCCTCCCAGCAGGAGTTCCCGGATGCGGGTCGAGCTGACGATCAGGCCGCCCCGGAGAAGTGGTGGAACCACATCCACCTCGAACCCGAGTTCCCGCCCGATCTCGACGAGCTCCGAGGGGGAGCCGGTCCGGTTCCGTCCGAAGGTGAAGTCGTACCCTACCGTCACCCAACGGGGCCTGAGGCGGCGCCAAAGAATCTTCCGGACAAACTCGTTCGGCCACATGCGCCCGATGGCACCGTCGAAAGATTCAACCACCAGCACGTCGATCCCCATCCGGGCGATGAGACCGGCCTTCTCCTCCCTCGTCGTGATTTCGTAAAACCTTGCGCCGGGGGAAAAAAACCGTACGGGGTGCGGCGAGAACGTGAGGGCGACGGCGATCGTTCCTTCGTCCCGGGCGCGGGAAACCGTCCTGCGCAGCAGTTCCCGATGTCCCAGGTGCACACCGTCGAAGTTCCCCACCGTGAGGGAGACGTCCGTTTCGGATGTGAATTCGGAGGAACCGCTGACCAGAATCATCCTTGCGGCCCCTTGCTCGTGTGCAACTCACTCCTCCTTGCAAGCGCTTAACCGATAAAAATGTCCCAAATATTATGATACTATACATCGATTCCGCCGATTATCCCGATTTAACACGACATGGCTCCCGCGGTCCGCACCCGGCGTCCGCAGACAGCCGGTCACGATGGAAGGAGCCGGCCGGCAACGGGCGCGGGAGTGGTAGAATCCAAGCGATGAAAGTCATCCACCGGTACATTCTGGCCGAAATCTGGGGCCCCTACCTCATCACCCTCTTCACCTTCACGCTCGTGACTTTGCTGCACCGTTTCTCGCGCCTCGCCGATCTCGTGGTCGCAAAGAGCGTTCCCGCCTCGCTCGTGGGAAAGCTCTTGCTCTCCCTGCTCCCCCGCTTTCTCGAAATCACCCTCCCGGCAGCGCTCGTTCTCGCCGTTCTGCTCGCCCTCGGACGTCTCGGGGCAGACTCGGAAACGACCGCCCTGCGCACCGCGGGGGTGGGGATGCGCGGCCTCCTTCTCCCGGTTCTCCTGATCAGCCTGGGGACGTTCCTGGTGAACCTCACCATCGGGTGGTCCGGAATCCCCTGGGGGCACCGGATCCTCAAGGAGTCGATTTCCCGAATCGTCTCGATTCGGGCCGGCGCGGGGGTCGACGAACACGTATTCCGGGAAGTAGCTCCCGGCGTCCTCTTGTTCCCCGATCGGGTGTCACCCGAGGGCACCGGGATGACCGGGGTCATGCTCTCCCAGCACGTGAAAGGACAGGACCCCCTGCTCGTCTTCGCGAAGGATGGGCGTTTCCTTCCGGAAAACAGCAACAAGTCCGCCGGGCTTCTCCTTTTCGACGGCACCATCCACAACTATGACCGGAAAGCGGAGGCGTACCGGATGGTCTCGTTCCGGGAGATGGAGTTCCGCCTCCCCCGGGTGAGCGTCGCAGCCGGCAACCAGGACTCTCCCAGGAACCTCACCTTGCCGGAACTGGCGCGGAAGATCTCCCAGGCGGAGGGAGCGTCTTCGGCGGGGCCCTACCGGTACCGCTTTCACAGACGCCTCTCGCTTGCCGCCTCCTGCCTGGTGTTCGGGCTGCTTGCGATACCGCTGGGGCACTCCCAGCGTACCCGCGGGAAATCCCCCGCACTCGCGCTTACCCTCGTCCTCATTCTCTTCTTCTACCTTTTTATCGCCGCCGCGGGAGCTCTCGAGAATTCCTCCCCAACGCTCATGACGGCGCTCCTATGGTTCCCCAACGCGGCAGGGCTCGCTGCGGCGATCTGGCTTCTGCGGCGATCCGAGACCCGACTGATCTTCATGCCCGACCTGTTCGGGCGCCGCGGGGGGAAAAGATGACGATCATCACCCGCTACCTTCTCCGGGAGTTCTCGAAGATGGCCGCGGTGACCACAACAGGGTTCCTGCTCCTTTTTGTGGTGATCGACTTTTTCAATCGAGCGGACGAATTCCTGAAATACAAGACCTCGGCGGGCGAGGTGCTCCGGTATTACCTGTACAGCGTGCCGAACATCTTCCTCCTGACATCCCCCGTGGCGGTTCTTCTGGCGGTTCTGATTACCGTCTCCCTGCGGGCCAGGGCAAACGAGTTCACCGCCCTCTTCTCCGGCGGGATCAGCATCTGGAGGGCCTGCGCACCGCTTCTCGCGGGGTGCGCGGTCTTTTCCGTCCTGTCCCTGGCCTGTTCCGAAACCCTCGCACCGCGGACGAACCGCAAGGCAAGGGAAATCGTGCAGTTCGCATTGAAGCCCGGAAGGGTAGAAGCCCAGTTTTCGCTGAACCGGTATTGGATTCGCGGGGAGAACGGAATTCTCTCCGCCCAGGTGATCGATCCCGGAAAGCAGGAACTCTTCGGATTCACGTACCTGGAGGTGGATGAGGATTTCCGGCTCGTACGGCGCATCGACGCCCGATCGGCCACGTTCCTTTCGGACGGGAATTGGGTGCTTCGCCGGGGCACGGAGCGGCGATTTTCCGGAAATATCGAGGTTGCGCCCTTCACCGAGAGGGAGTTCTTCTTCCCGGAGACTCTCCTGGCGTTCCTGGAGGGGGAAGCGCCGCCGGAGGAGATGACCTACGCACGTCTTTCGGACTATATCCGCGACTCCATCGCCCGCGGGTACGACGTGCGCCGGCACGAGGTGGACCTGCACGCCAAGCTTTCCTACCCGCTGCTGAATCTGATCGTAAGCCTGGTCGCCATCCCCTTCGCTCTCCGATCCCCCCGGTCGGGGGGGGTATGGAGAAGCATCGGGGCGGGACTGTTTATCGGTTTCGTCTGCTGGATCCTGCTTTCGACGTCTCTCTCCCTGGGGAAAAAAGGGGTTCTCCCACCTCTCCTGGCCGCCTGGTTCCCGGGTCTGGCGATCGCCTCCGCAGGAGCCTTTCTGTTCCGGAAAGCAATACGGTAGGTTGCTTCTTCCCCCGGGGAAGATATTTCGCTCTCCCCGGGGGCGGGTGCTTCTACGTCCCCATCTCCCACGAGGCGAGATACTTTTTCTGTTCCGGGGTAAGGGTGTCGATCTTCGCGCCCATCGCCGCGAGCTTGAGCTTCGCAATTTCCCGGTCGATCGCATCGGGTACCGGGTAGACCACGTTATCGAGGGTCTCCTTCTCCTTGATGAGGAACTCCACACCGAGGGCCTGGTTCGCAAAGCTCATGTCCATTACGGTCGACGGGTGGCCTTCCGCGGAGGACAGGTTGATGAGCCGTCCTTCCGCCAGAAGGTGAATCGCCCTCCCGTTGCGCATCCGGTACTCCTCGACAAAGGGCCGTACGGTGCGAACCGACCTGGCCATCTTCGCAAGGGCGGGGATGTCGATCTCGACGTTGAAATGTCCGGAATTGCAAACGATCGCTCCATCCTTCATCTTCCGGAAATGCTCCCCCCGCAGGACGTGGATGTTTCCCGTGAGAGTGCAGAAGATGTCCCCCGTCGCGGCCGCTTCGCTCATCGAAGCCACCTCGAAGCCGTCCATGATCGCCTCGAGAGCGGGGAGCGGGTCCACCTCGGTGACGAGGACGCGTGCCCCCATCCCCCGGGCGCGCATCGCAAGCCCGCGCCCGCACCATCCGTATCCCGCGACCACGAAGCAGGATCCCGCCAGCAGCCTGTTGGTCGCCCGGAGGATGCCGTCGATCGTTGACTGGCCCGTTCCGTAGCGGTTGTCGAAATAGTGCTTGGTCTTCGCCTCGTTCACCGCCACGATGGGATAGCGCAGCACCCCTCTTTCCGCCATGGCGCGAAGGCGGATGACTCCGGTGGTCGTCTCTTCGGTGCCTCCCACAACGCTCTTCAGACACTCCTTCCGTTTCGTGTGGATTACGGAAACCAGGTCGGCCCCGTCGTCCATCGTCACGTGGGGCTCGACCGATAATGCCTGGAGAATGTGGCCGTAATAGGTTTTTCGGTTCTCTCCCTTGATGGCATAGACGGATATGCCGTCATTCTTCACGAGCGCTGCAGCGGCATCATCCTGCGTGGAGAGAGGGTTGGACGCACACAGCGCAACCTTCGCGCCGCCCGCCGCCAGCACCTGCATGAGGGCCGCCGTTTCGGTGGTCACGTGAAGGCAGGCGGAGATCCGCAATCCCTTGAGGGGCTTCTTCTTTGCGAACCGTTCCCCGATGGAACGGAGAACGGGCATCTCCTTCTTCGCCCATTCGATGCGGTCGCGCCCCGCCCGCGCGAGGCGTATATCCTTGACGTCGAATCCTTTCCCGCGGGTCATGGTCGGTTCCCCCTTTCCTTCTCCCTGGAAAATAACTTCAGAGGCCCGCGGATTTGCGCAGCGCCCTCGCCTTGTCGGTTTTCTCCCACGTGAATTCCGGGATCTCCCGTCCGAAGTGCCCCAGGGCCGCGGTTTTCCGGTAGATCGGCCTGAGGAGGTCGAGATTCCGGATGATCCTGGCAGGCCGCAGATCGAACGTTTTCCGAACCACCCGCTCGATCTTCTCCTGGGAAACGACGGCCGTGCCGAAGGTGTCCACCATGACGGACACCGGCTCCGCCACTCCGATGGCGTAGGCGAGCTGGAGTTCGCATTTCGACGCCAACCCCGCGGCGACAATATTCTTCGCGACGTACCTGGCCATGTACGCGGCGCTCCTGTCGACCTTGGAGGGATCCTTCCCGGAGAATGCCCCGCCGCCGTGGCGGCTGTACCCGCCGTACGTGTCGACGATGATCTTCCGTCCCGTCAGCCCCGTGTCGCCATGGGGTCCGCCGACAACGAATCTCCCGGTGGGATTGATGAAGAACTTCACCTTGCGGGACAACAGGGCCGCCGGGATGACCTTCCGGATGACCTCTTCGATGATTCCCTCCTCAAGCGTTTTCCTCTTCACGTTCTCCGCGTGATGCGCAGAGCATACGACGGCAGTTACCTCGCGCGGCACGCCATCGACGTACCGGACGGTTACCTGGCTCTTCCCGTCAGGTCTGAGCCATGGAAGCACCTTCTTCTCCCGCGCCTCGGTCAACCGGCCGCATAACCGGTGGGCAAAGGCGATCGGCATCGGCATCAACTCCTTCGTCTCGTTGCAGGCGTACCCGAACATCATCCCCTGGTCGCCGGCCCCCTGCTTCTCCGCCGCACCCCGGTCGACTCCCCGGGCGATGTCGGGAGACTGCTGGTCGACCGCCATCACGACGGCGCAGTTGTTCGCGTCGAATCCTTTCGCGTTCTCCGTGTACCCGATGGCGGAAATGGTACTGCGAACCAGCGCGGGGATGTCGATCAGAGCGGTCGTGGTGATCTCCCCGGCCACGATGACGAGCCCGGTCGTCACCATCGTCTCGCAGGCAACCCTTCCCCTGCGATCCTTCCGGATTATCTCGTCGAGAATCGCGTCGGAAATCTGGTCCGCAACCTTGTCGGGGTGTCCCCCCGTCACGGACTCCGAGGTGAAGATAAACTCATTCATACTTTAGGGACTCCTCCAGAGGGAAATGTGTAAAACTGTCGAATTATACGTCAGAACCGTTCTTCCGGGAACAGGACATCCAGTTTTTTCTTCAGAAATCCTGCAATTTCGGCCGCCGTGGCATGGGCAAGCAGCTCCCCCACGAATTCCCGCGCCTCGTACGCTGCCGATTTCCGGAGGATCCGCTTCACGCGCGGGATGGACGTCGCGTTCATGCTCCACTCGTCCATCCCCAGACCGAGAAGGACGTACGAATAGAGGGGCTCACCCGCCATCTCTCCGCACATGGCCACCGGGATTCCCGCGTCATGCCCCGCATCGACGATCCGGCGGATCAGCCGCAGGATCGCCGGGTGCAACGGCTCGTAGAGGTACGAGACGTGTTCGTTCACCCGGTCGATGGCCAGTGCGTACTGGATGAGGTCGTTCGTCCCGATGCTGAAGAAGTCCACCTCCCTCGCAAGCTGGTCTGCGACGATCGCCGCCGACGGGATCTCCACCATGATTCCGGCGCGCATCTTGCGGTTGAACGAAATGCGTCTTTTCTTCAGCTCCGCCTTGGCCTCCTCGACGACCGCGAGGGCTTCGCGCAACTCTCCCACTCCGGAGATCATGGGAAACATGATATTGACATCGCCGTACGAAGAGGCGCGCAGGATGGCCCGTATCTGCTGCTTGAATATGTCCCGCTCCCGGAGGCAGAACCGGATCGCCCGCAGTCCCATCGCGGGGTTCATCTCCTCGGCGAGCTCGAGCTGCGAAGCGAACTTGTCCCCCCCCAGGTCGATGGTGCGGATGGTGACGGGGTGGCGCGCGAACTTCTCGGCGACGCGACGGTACGTCTGGAAGTGCTCCTCCTCCGAGGGCAGATCCCTCCGGTTGAGATACAGGAATTCGGTGCGGTACAGCCCTACTCCGTCCGCGCCGCTTCGGAGGGACACCTCGGCCTCCTCGGGAAACTCTATGTTCGCAAGAAGTTTGAGCGTCTTCCCGTCCCGCGTTACGGCGGGGAGTTTGGCGAACTTCGCGAGGTCCCGGATGCGAAGGGCATACGCCTTCTTCTTCTCCGTATATTCCCGCACCGTCTCGGCGGTGGGCCGGAGGACCACGACCCCCTCCTCCCCGTCGACGATGGCTTCCTCGTTCTCGATGAATTCCCGCGTTACGCGCTCCAGCCCGACCACGGCGGGGATGCCGAGGGAGCGTGCCGTGATCGCGGTGTGCGAGGTTTTGCTTCCCACGTCGGTTGCGAACCCCAGTACGGGGCTATTCAATATCTGCGCAGTGTCGGCGGGGGAGAGATCATGCGCGATCACGATCACCGGCTCCCGGATGGAAGCTACCGACTCCACGGGGCGGCCGGCCAGGTTCTCGAGAACCCGGTGGCCGATCTGCCGGACATCGTGGCTCCGCTCCCGCAGATACTTGTCCTCGATCCGGTGGAACGTCTCGAGCAGGTTCTGGAGCACCTTGTTGAACGCCCAATCCGCCTTGAACCGGTTCTCGCGGATGAGGCGGACCGTCTGGTCGATCAGCATGGAGTCCTCGAGGAGGGCCAGGTGGACCGAGAGAATCTGGTAATGGTCCGTGGACTGATCCTTGACGCTGTCCCGAATCGATTGAATCTGCTCCTTGGAGCGTGCCACGGCGCGTAAGAACCCGGCGACCTCCTCCTCGGCCTTGTCCTTCGGTACCGTCGAGAGGACGGACCGCGGGAGGTCACGGTTGACGAAGAACACCTTGCCTATGGCGACTCCGGGGGAGGCCGGAATGCCGTGCAACACCTTCATCCGGGATCGCACGCTGTCGGTCAAGGCACCTACTCCTTCTCCTCGAATTTCTCCGCGATCAATACCCCGATCGCATCAACGGCCTCGTAGGCGTCCGGCCCTTCGGCACACACCGATATCAAGGACTCCTTGTGGGCCGCAAGCATCAGAACGCCCATGATGCTCTTGCCGTTCACCTCCACCCCCTCCCTTTCCAGCCGAATCTCCGACGAAAAACGGTTGGTGAGGCGAACGAGCTTCGCGGCGGCGCGGGCGTGCAGTCCCAGCTTGTTCACGATCTCAAACCGGCGTTCCACCTTCCGGGATTCCACACCCATTTCGTCCTTCCCGTCTCCCGCCGATTTCATTGCCAAAGGATCAGCACCCCCATGATAAGAAGCAGAAAGAGCACTTCCGAGGGCGACACCGCCTTCCGGAAAAGGACCGTGAACAGGTGGACGGCAAACACGGCAATGAGAAAGACCCCCAGCTCCAGCCATGCCCCGCCGAACATGTGCGCCGCCTGGCTGCTCACCACGCCTGCATATGCTCCGCTCAGAATGGCGGCGATCATCTTCCTGTCCTCCGTCCTCCGGCTGATCCCCGCTTCCTTCAGGAACCGGACCGCGCTCTCCTCGCCTCCCATGCCGGCTGCGAATCCCTGGAAACGCAGCGCGAGGTGGGAAATATTGTAGAGGGCCAATAGCGTCACGATTCCCAGGAGGGGGTGGACGAAGGCCAGTATCGCTCCCGCCGCGGAGGCCATTGGCTTCAGTGCGCCCCAGAAATACGAGTCCCCGATCGCCCCGAGGGAACCCATCAGCCCCACCTTGAACGTCCCGACCGCCCGCGGATCCGCCTTCCCCTCCGCAACGCTCTCTTCAAGCCGGATCGTCGCCCCCAGGATCACCGTCGCCATCGCCGGGTTGGTGTTGAAATACTCGAGGTGGCGCTTCAGTGCCCGGGAGAACTCTTCCGGCCGTCCTTCATAGCGGTCGCGGAGTGCAGGCAGGATACTGTAGGCAAATCCCAGGTTCTGCATGCCCTCGTAGTTCCAGCAGCCCTGCAGGAGAAACTGGCGCAACCAGACCTTCCTGCGCACGCGCAACGGAATTCCGCCCATCAGACCAGCCACCGGAAAAAGAACATCGCGGCGAAGACGCACCCCATCGTCAGATAGAACACGGGCGAGGTCCTATCCGTCCTGCTGCAGGAAAAAACCGACGCCGCCCCGAGAAGGGGGATCGCGGGGAGCATGGCCGCGAACTGGATGTGGCTCTCCGGGCCGAACCGGGTGAGGAGGAACCTTGCCATGGAGACGCCGAGGCCGGAAAACAGGAGCGTGAGGACCACCCCGATGACCCCGAAGAGGGTGATGCCGGCCCTCATGCCGTGCTCCACCGCAAGGGAATCCCCCTTCTCCAGCAAATCGACGGTCAGGTGGGCGATCCTTCCGTTCATCCGCCGCACGAAGCGGTCTGCAACTTTCCCGATTTCCGCACACAGTACGGAGAGCAGAAGAATTGCAGCGAAATTCCCCGGGTCGAGCCCGATGGAGGATGACGCCGTCGCCGCCGCCGCTCCGCCGAACACCGCGGCGCCCGTGTCATCGGGCGGGACGGACGCCCCGACGGGGAGACGCACGATGTAGAGGAGCTCCAGCACCGCCCCCACCTGGGCCCCTGCCGCGAGATTCCCGAATATCGCCCCTACCACCGAGGCTACGACGAGGGGCCGGTGCAGCATCACCTGGAACGCGGCAGTCCTGTCGAGATAGCAGATTCCCCCGAAAGCGGCGACCAGCAGGAATCTCCACAACATCGCCGTCACCGGTCGGTGCCGAACGACGTGCCGGCTTCGAAAGGAGTCGCCTTGACGGTCACGGCCACGCCGAGGTGGGTCAGGCAATGAACGGCCTCGAAGTCTTCCTTGTTGAAATACACCGAGGGGGCGATCTCCACCTTCCCCGCCGCGTAATGCAGATTGCCGATGTTCAGGGTGGAAAAACGGACCCCCCGATGGAATATGTCCAGGGCGTCTCCGAAGGTCGCACAAAGGAGAATCGCCTTCTCCCCCTTCCGATCGATCTCGGAGAGGACGCCCCGGACCTCTTCCACGCGGCAAAAGACGACGTGGATGCCCGGCGGCACAGCCACCTCCATGACCGACCTGAGAATCTCGTTGGCCACGAGGTCGTCATTGGCCACGAGGAGACAGTTGGCCCCCGTGTGGGGAACCCAGGTCTCCACCACCTGTCCGTGGATCAGTCGGCAGTCAACCCGCACCAGAACGAGGGACATCGCTTCTACTTTTCCGCCTTCTTTTTGAGCATATCGCCCGGGTTCGTGATGTTGCGCCGGCCGTACTCGAGGAGGTGCTTCGCCAGCTCGGGCAGAGACATCGTCTGCCGCGCCATGGGGAGCTTCACCATCATCGGCAGATTTACGCCCGTCACCACCTCCACCTGATGGGTCGCAAGGAACGACAGGCCGATATTGGACGGGGTGCCGCCGAACATGTCGATGAAAAGGAGGACCCCCTTCCCCGTATCGACCGTCCGGATTGCGGCCTCCACCGCGGTGTGTATCTCCTCCATCCCCATCTTCGGGGGAATGTCCACCGTCACGGTGCTCTCGATCTTTCCGGAGATGATCTCCGCGGCGCGCAGGAGCTCGGAAGCAAGATTACCATGGGAAACCAGAACGACGCCAATCATTGGGGACTCCTGACATGAGGGGATGACCTGCTGATGTCGCGATGGACCACCACGGGGTCCACCGGTTTGGGTAGGGAGCGCTTTACCGCCTCGGCCACGACCACCGAACGGTGCCTTCCTCCCGTGCATCCCACGCCCAGGGTGAAATAGGACTTCCCTTCCTTGGTATAAAGGGGAAGGAGGAACAGCAGGAAGGAGGTCAGCTTTCCGAAAAATGCTTTGGTGGACCGGTACTTCATGACGTAATCGCGCACCTTGGGGTTGAGACCCGTCAGGTGTTTCAGGTCGGGGATGAAGTTCGGGTTGGGAAGGAACCGGACGTCCACCACCATATCCGCCTCGAGGGGAATCCCGTACTTGTATCCGAAGGAGATGATTCCCACCTGGAGACCCGACACCTCGCTCGCGCGGAATCTCCGGACGATGGCATCCCGAAGCTGGTGGACCGTGTACTGGGAGGAGTTGAGGACCGTATCGGCCATCTCCCGGAGAGGGGAGAGCATCTCCCGCTCCCTGCGGATTGCCTCCTTTGCTCCCCCCTTCGCGGCAAGCGGGTGTTTCCTCCTCGTCTCGCTGAACCGGAGAAGGAGAACGTCGTCCGCCGCGTCGAGGAAAAGGACGTGGACGTCGTGCTGCCCCCGTCGCAGTTCCTCGATGACCCTCGCGAAATCGTGCAGGAATTCCCGCCCCCGCACGTCGGCCACGAGCGCGATGCGGACCGCGTCGTCCCGGGCTTCGGAGACCAGGTCCACGATCTTCGGGAGAAGCACCGGCGGAAGGTTGTCGACGCAGAAATAGCCGATATCCTCGAACACCTTCGTCACCGTGCTCTTTCCCGATCCCGAAAGGCCGGTCACCACGACGATGCGTGCCCGGGGTTTTCGGTGCGCCGTCATTCCGGCTGCCCCCCCTTCACCAGCTTTGCCTGGCGCTCCACGAGTTCCGCGGCGGAGAAGACCCCCTGCCTCATCAGCAGATGGTTTCGGACCGCCACTTCCACGATCGTCGCGAGGTTGCGGCCGGGAGAGACGGGGATAAGGTACGTCGGCAGGTTCACCTCGAGGAGGTTGGTGCGCCGGTCTTCCAGCCCGAGGCGGTCGTACTCCTTTTCTGCGTTCCATTCCTCGATCCGGATGACCAAATCCACCTTTTTCTGGTCCACGGTCGCCGCGGGGCCAAACAGGTCCCGGATGTTGATGATTCCCAGACCGCGAATCTCCATGTGGTAACGGGTAATGTCGTCCCCGGTCCCCAGGATGGTCTCCGGCCCTCGTTTCTCCAGGTGAATGACATCGTCGGAGACGAACCGGTGCCCGCGAAGGATGAGATCCAGCGCGCACTCGCTCTTCCCGATTCCGCTCTTCCCCAGGATCGCTACCCCCACGCCCTGGATATCCATCAGGACCCCGTGGATCGTGCTGGTTTCTGCGAACATCCGCTCGAGGTTCCGCAGGACCTCATGTATGAGATCCGCAGTGGTGAGATCCGAGACGAGCAGGGGAATCCCCCTGCGCTCGGCTGTTTCCACCATCAGGGAGGGGAGGGGGAGGGATGCGCCCGCAATGGCGCACGGCATCGGACGGGAAAAGAGGAGATCCGCCATCCGGGCCTGGCGGTCGGGGGGCTGGTTCCGGAAATAGGTGATCTCCGTTTCCCCCAGGATCTGGATCTTCCCCGGGTGGGTGGAGTCCACCTCCCCCGTGATCCCGAGCCCGGTCTTCTGCACATTCCTTTCCGTGATCTCGCGGGAAAGACCCTCCGCCCCCGAAGCCAGACGCATCCGGAGGGGATCGGCACAAAATTTAAGGAAACGGTCTACCGTAACCGGCACGTCAGACGCCTCCATTTCCGGAGCGGGCTCCTTTACGGGCCGGCGTCCTCCTCACGGAGGATCCTTCGCAGTTCGTCGGCGTCCTCCGCATCGAGAAGCGATCGCCGGAACCGCTCGTCCTTGAGTAACCGGGAGATGCGTGCAAGCGCCTTCAGGTGCATCCCTGCCGAATACTCCGGCGCCATGATCAGGAAGAACAGGTGTGCCGGCTTGCCGTCCAGGGAGTGGAACTGGACACCGTTGCGACTCCGGCCGAACGCGGCGACCAGGTGCTCGATCCCGCCCACCTTGCCGTGCGGAATGGCCACCCCGTCCCCGATACCTGTGCTGCCCAGGCTTTCCCGCTCCATCAGGATGGCAACCAGGGAGTCCGCCGAAAGCTTCGGAACGATATTCGCGATCACCTCGGACAGCTCGCGGAGGACGCCCTCCTTCGAATCCGCCCGGAGATCGTCCACGATCGCCTCCGGGGAGACAATGTCCTGGATCTTCATCGGGCCATGGGTTCCGTGAACCCGATGTTTCCGTCCTGCAACCGGAATACCACGCTCGGCTGGTTGGTCTCCTGATTGACGAACATGAACACGTCGACCTTCAGGATGTCGAGGTAGTGGGTCGCGTCCTCCACGCTCATCGGCTTCGGAATGAAGTTGTCGTGGCGGACGATGCGGGAACCGCTCTCGCTCTCGCTGATCGTGAGGGAGGAACCGGAAACCATCGGCTCCGCGGTGATGCCCGGACCCTTCTCTTTTTTCTTCTCCCGAACCTTTTTCGTCTGGCGCTCCACCTTATCGCAGACAAGATCGATGGCGGAATAGAGATTGTCGGTTGATTCGAACGCCTTGATCGTGATTCCCCGCGCAGTCAGGAAGACCTCCGCGATGTGCCGGTATTTCTCCACGGAAAGCGTTACGTTCGCCTCGAAGGTATCGTCCAGAATCTTCTGGATCTTCCCCAGCTTTTCGGAGACGTAGTCCTTGAGCGGCTGGCTCGGGTTGATGTGACGGAACGTCACGGAGATGTTGTTCACTCGGTTTCCTCCTTTGGTCTACGCGCTTCGCTTCCAGCTAGAACAGTTTCTTCCTTTTGGACGACGGCAGCACTCCCATCGCCTGGCGGTACTTGGTGACGGTGCGGCGGGCGATCCGGATCCCCTGGTTGCGGAGGGTCCGGACGAGATCCTGGTCACTCAACGGATTCTCCTCCCCCTCGCTCCTTATGATCTCCCGGATCTTCTCCTTCACCGACTTGGAAGCGATGTTCTCCTCTCCTCCGTCCCGGCCCAGGCCGGAATTGAAGAAAAACTTCAGCTCGAAGATCCCGTGGGGGGTGTACACGTACTTGCTGCTCGTCACCCGGGACACCGTCGACTCGTGCATGGAGATGTCTTCCGCGACATCCCGGAGCGTGAGGGGTTTGAGGCTCTTCGGTCCGGACTCGAGGAAATCCTGTTGGAGCTTTATGATGCTTTCCACGACCTTGTAGATGGTCCGCTGCCGCTGCTGGATGCTCTTGATGAACCAGAGAGCGGAGTTGATTTTCTGCTTCAGGAACTCCTTGTCCTCCTTAGCGAGCCGGTCCCCGGCGGAGAGCAGATCCCGGTAATACGCACTAAGCCTGAGGCGCGGCTGCCCATCCTCGTTCAGCGTGATCACCCACTGGTTGTCCGTCCTGAACACGTAGGCGTCCGGCGTGATGTAGTGCACGTCATCTCCCAAAAACGCCCTGCCGGGCTTCGGCCACAGGGCCACGAGCTTCTGGAAGCCCTCCCGGACGACCTCGCGGGAGAGCTTGAGCCGCCTCGCTGCACCCGTCACGTCACCGCGGGTGAAGAGATCGAACTGGTCGGTGAGGATCTTCAAGGGGAGGGCATACTCCTCTCCCTTCTCCCGGGCCTGGATCATCAGGCACTCCCGGAGATCGCGTGCCCCGATGCCGGATGGGTCCAGCGTCTGGATCTTTGCAATCGCACGCTCCACCTCCTCGAGAGGCTTCCCGAGGGCCTCGGCGGTCTCCTCGGCGGACACCTTGAGATATCCGTTATCGTCGATGTTCCCGATCAGGTAGGGAGCGATCTCCCTCACCGCATCGTCCCCGGTGGACAGGTTGATCTGCACCTCGAGGTATTCGGCGAGGGACGGTTTCCGGGTGAGAAGGTTCTCGTAATAGGGGCGCCCGTCCTCCTCCTCACGGTCGCGCTCCCCCCGAGGCCCGGACGTCGTCGCGCCATCCCCGAAGTAGTAATCCCAGTCGACCCGGTCGATCAGCTCCTGGGCGGGAGTCGTCTCGGCAGACTCGGAGCCGTCCCGCTCCACCACCTGGGGAGAAGCCTCCACCTCCCCCTGCTCTTCCGGCGCCCCCTGCTCTTCCGGCGCCCCCTGCTCTTCCGGCGCCCCCTCCGCATCCTCCTCCAGGGCGGGGTTCACCTCGAGTTCCTCCCGGACCGCCTGCTGCAGTTCCAGGCGCGATAGTTGCAGCAGCTTGATCGCCTGCTGCAACTGCGGAGTCATCACAAGCTGCTGACTGAGCTTCAGGGTCTGTCGAAGTTCTAGGACCATCCTTCTCCTGTTTGCCTACAGGGAGAACTGCTCTCCCAGGTATATTTCCCGTACGCGCGGCGATGAAGCAATCTCCTCAGGGTTCCCCTCGAGGAGAATCTCCCCCTCGGAGATGATGTACGCCCGGTCGCACACCGTAAGGGTGTCGCGCACGTTATGATCCGTTATTATAACCCCGATTCCCTTCTCTTTTAAGCCCAGTATCACCTGCTGCAGGTCCGCGACCGAGATGGGGTCGATCCCGGCGAACGGCTCATCGAGCAGCAGGAACTCCGGGGAAATCACCAGGGAACGGGCAATCTCCACGCGCCGCCGCTCCCCTCCCGACAGAGAGTATCCCATCGTTTCCTCCACGTTGGATATCCGCATCTCCGCGAGGAGCTCCCGAAGCCGCTCCTCCCGCTCGCCCTTCGACAGGGACGTCTCCTCCAGGAAGGCGAGGATATTCTCCCGGACCGTCAACTTCCGGAAGACCGACGGTTCCTGGGGGAGGTAACCGAGCCCCATTCTGGCCCTCCGGTGCATCGGCAGGCGGGTGATATCCTCCCCGTTGAGAAGGACCGTACCGGCCTCCGGCCGGACCAGCCCCACGATCATGTAGAAGATGGTGGTCTTTCCCGCACCGTTCGGGCCCAACAGACCCACGACCTCACCCGGGGCGATCCCGAGCGATACACCCTTGACCGCCTCGCGGTTACGGTACCGCTTTTGCAAGTTGCGGACGGCCAGGGATTTCAACGACCTTCCTTTTCCTTTTCCTTCGCATCGAGTTCCTTCGCATCGAACAGACCACCCGGGTGGAGCACGGCACGGACGCGCCCCCCCTTGCCTCCCGTCACCACGGACCGGTTTTCCCGCAGGTAGATGGTCACCGTATCACCCTGAAGGGTGTTCTCCCCCTGCGCCAGGTTGGCTCCCCCCGTGAGGACGATCCGCTGCTCCAGGTTATAGAAGACGGCGCGAGCGGCCCGTGCCTCCTTTTCCCCCTGGATCACCCGGATGTTTCCCTCCGCCGTGATCTTCTCGATATTGCGCTCCGGTCGGGAGTATTCCGCGAAAAGCCGGTCGGCATGAAGCGTCACGTCCGCCTGTATCGCCACGACATTCCCCTCGAATGTCACGCTTTCCGAGGCGCTGTCGGCATTGAGGCGATCTGCGGTGATCTCGATCGGCTGCCGGCCCATCTCTCCCAGACGAACCGCCTTCTTTTCCTCCGCAATCCCGGCCGGAACCGCCAGGACCGCGAAGAGCAGGAGGGAAGCCACTCCCCTCGCCGCGACACGCATAAAAATGCGAAGGCGCCCTGTCTGTCCGCTCATGTCCTTTACCCTTGCCTTCCCGGAGCAAGATCCCGCCCGGGAAGGATACTGCTTCTCGGGGAATCGAGCTCCACCTTGCCGTCCTGCCAGCGCCAACGCAGCTTGGTCCCCACCACCGTAAGGCCCGGGCCCGAGAGGCTGGCCTCCTCCGCAGTGATTACCTCCGACTCCAGGTCTACGCTTGCCCTGGGGGAGATGGCGGTCCACCCCGCCCCGTTCGCTGCGGAGGCCCCCATCGCAAGATCGATCCGGCCTTCCTTCATGTTCCAGGATGCCACGGGAGCGGTCACGATAACGTCCCCTTCCCGTTCTTTCAGTACCAGGGTCACGTCCGACGCGATCGCCTGCCCCAACCGGATCGAGTACGAGACGTTGTCCGAGATGAGCCGGTAGACCTGCCTCTCCCGGCGCGCCTCATCCATTACGACTCCGCGCAGGATGATCTGAGGACCACTGTCGCCCGCATCACCGCTTCCTTTCGTGGAAGAGCTTGTGCTCGTCGACAGGTCAAGAAACAGCAGACAGGCCCCCACGACGAGAGCGGCTGCCGCAAGCCACGAAAAAAGCTTCCCGGTCATCCCCCCTCCTCCGTGTCGAAGTATTTCGCGGAAACCTTGTCCCATGCCCCGCAGGAATTCAGCACGAACTCGATGATCTCCCGCACGGCACCGTGTCCTCCCCTCCGGGAGGAGACGAAGTCGACCTCGGACAGAACGTACTCCTCGGCGTCGGCCACCGCTGCGGCAAACCCGACCTGCCGCAGGAGGGGAATATCCACGATATCGTCTCCCACGTAGGCGCTCTCCTCCGGGGAGAGCCCTTTCCCCCCCAGTATTTTCCGCCATTCGGCCGACTTTTCGAAGATCCCCTGGCGGACAAGGGAAATCCCCAGTTCCTCCGCGCGGACCCGCACCGCCTCCGACGTCCTTCCCGTGATGATCCCGACCTCGATCCCCGCCCGCTGCATCATCTTGATGCCGTGCCCGTCGCGAACGTGGAACCGCTTCGTCTCCACCCCGTGCCCGTCGTGGATGATGCCTCCGTCGGTCAGCACACCGTCCACGTCGACCAGAAACAGACGGACTTTGGCCGCCTTCTTTGCCGCCCCCCGCCTCACCCGCGGCTCGCTCACCCGATGCCCGCCTTCAGGAGGTCGTGGATGTGGACGATTCCCACCACCTTCTCCGAATCCCGCTCGTCGAATACGAACAGGCTCGTGATCGAAAACTCCTCCATCTTCCTCAGGGCGGACGCGGCGAGTTCCGACGACTTCAGCCGTTTCGGATTCCGGGTCATGATCTCCCCTGCCTTCGTTGTGAACAGGTCGGTTCCCCGGGCCATCGCCCTCCGGACGTCGCCGTCTGTGATCACCCCAACGAGGGTCCCGTTGTCGCTCACGACTCCCGTAACTCCCAACCTTTTGGAGCTGATCACGAAGAGGGCGTCCTTGAGCGGGGTCTCCCGGACAACCAGCGGGACCTCGTCTCCGCGGTGCATGATATCTTCCACCTTCTGTACCCTGTGCCCCAGCGCCCCTCCCGGGTGGAGCGTGGCGAAGTCCTGCATGGAAAAGCCCTTTTCCTCGAACAGGACGATGGCCAGGGCATCGCCGAGCGCCAGTGCGGCGGTCGTGGAGGCGGTGGGAGCGAGGCCCAGCGGACAGGCCTCCTCCCCTACCCCGGCATAGAGCGACACGTCGGCATGCCGTGCCAGGGTAGAGTCCGGGTTCCCCGTCAGTGCGATGAGGGAGAGCCCGAGACGCTTGAAGATGGGCAGTATCCGGATGATCTCCTCGGTTTCCCCCGAGTTCGAAAGGGCGATAACGACGTCTTCCTTCCGCACCATCCCGATGTCGCCGTGCATTCCCTCGGCCGGGTGGAGAAAAAAGGCGGGGGTACCGGTGGAGGCGAACGTCGCGGCGATCTTCCTGCCGATCAGTCCGGACTTCCCCACCCCCGTCAGTACCAGTTTCCCCGGCGTCTGCAAGAGAATGTCAATGGCCCGGGAGAACGACTCGTCGATCCTGTCCCGCAGCCCGGTAATGCCCTCGGCTTCGATCGAGAGGATGCGGGAGGCCCGCCGGATAAGTGCCGCGTCCCGATCGCGCTTTTCAGGTCCCATCGCCCCGTTTTCCTTTCCCGCTTGCCGCGCTTCCCGCCGGGCCGCGTGATCGTCCCTCATCCGATCCCTCCCCGGCAGCCCCTGTGCCTTCCACCGCCGCACGGATCGCCAGCAGCGACCGCACCAGCGGCTCGACATCCCGCAGGGGGAGACTGTTCGGTCCGTCGGACAAGGCCCGGGCAGGGTCGGGGTGAATCTCCAGGAACAGACCGTCCGCGCCCGCCGCCACAGCCGCGCGGGCCAGAGGGGTGATGAACCGCCTCTCCCCGGAGGAAGCGTCCCCCGCCCCTCCCGGAAGCTGAACGCTGTGCGTCGCGTCGAAGATCACCGGGCAGATCTTCTCCCGGATCGAGGGAATGCCCCGAAAATCGACGACGAGATTGTTGTAGCCGAAGGAGGTTCCCCTCTCGGTAACGAGGACGGCACGGTTCCCCGTGGCCACGATTTTCTCCACGGCGTTGGCCATGTCCCACGGAGCCATGAACTGCCCCTTCTTGATGTTGACGGGGAGACCCGTTTCGCCCGCAGCGACGATCAGGTCCGTCTGCCGACAGAGGAATGCCGGGATTTGAAGGACGTCCACCACCTCCGCAGCCGATGCCGCCTGCCGCGGCTCATGGATGTCAGTGGTAACGGGAAGCCCGTACCGGCTCTTGATCTCGGCCAATATCTGCAACCCCTCCCGTTCCCCGGGCCCCCGGTAGGACCTCCCGGAGGAGCGGTTCGCCTTGTCGAACGAGCCCTTGAAGATGACGGGAACCGGTATCCGGGATGCCAGGGAGGAAAGGAACTCCGCGACGGCGAACGCCAGCTCCCCGGACTCGAGGACGCAGAGACCGGCAATGAAGGCCGGTGGATTTCCGCCCCCGATGCGGAAGCGACCCGCGATATCGACCTGCCCGATCACGCCTCGCCCCGCCTCGAAAACGCGAGGGCCGCGCCGATGAAGTCCCGGAAGAGCGGGTGCGGCGAAAGCGGACCCGACTGGAATTCGGGGTGGAACTGGCAACCGAGGAACCACGGGTGGTCCGGGATCTCCACGATCTCCACGAGGCGCCCGTCGGGGGACAGGCCGGTGATCTGCATCCCCTTGGCGGAGAGTGCCTCCCGGTACTCGTTGTTCAACTCGTACCGGTGACGGTGCCGCTCCGAGATCTCGGATATCCCGTACGCTCTCCCGGCGAACGAGTTTTCGACGAGCCGGCAGGGATACGCCCCCAGCCGCATCGTCGCCCCCTTATCCTGGATGTCCCGCTGCTCGGGCAAAAGGTCGATGACCGGAATCTCGCACTCGGGGTCAAGTTCCCGGCTCGTGGCTTTCGCCAGCCCGCAACCGTTCCTGGCGAACTCGAGCACCGCCACCTGCATCCCGAGACAGATCCCGAAATAGGGGACGCGGTTCTCCCGGGCGTACCGGACCGCGGCGATCTTCCCCTCGACGCCGCGCACCCCGAACCCGCCCGGGACCAGGATGCCGTCGGCTCCCTTGAGGAGCGCCTCCGCTCCCTCCCGTTCCAACTCCTCGGAGTCCACGTAACGGTGGAGCACCCGCACCGTGTGGGCGATCCCGCCGTGCGTCAGGGCCTCGTTCAGGCTCTTGTACGACTCCCTCAGGTTGACGTATTTGCCCACGATGGCGATCGTCACCTCGCCCAGGGGGTTCTTCCATTTCTCCACCACGTTGGCCCAGGATTCGAGCCTGGGCTCCCCCGCCCAGATGTTCAACAGCTCCATGATCTTGTCGTCCAGCCCTTCCTGATGGAAGACGAGAGGCACCTCGTAGATCAGGTCGACGTCCCGGGCCGTGATGACCGCATCTTCGGTGACATTGCAGAACAGGGCGATCTTCCCCTTGATCTCCTTCGGAAGCGCCCGGTCCGTCCGGCACAGGAGGACGTCGGGCTGAATGCCGATCGAGCGGAGCTCCTTCACGCTGTGCTGGGTCGGTTTCGTCTTGAGCTCCCCCGCCGTCTTGATGAGGGGAACGAGCGTGACGTGGATGTAGAGGACGTTCTCCTTCCCGCGGTCGGTTCTCACCTGCCGGATGGCCTCGAGGAACGGGAGGCTCTCGATGTCGCCCACGGTCCCCCCGACCTCGACGATGGCCAGGTCGTACCCCTGCGCCGCCGAATAGATGACCCGCTTGATCTCGTCGGTGATGTGCGGGATGACCTGCACCGTGCCCCCCAGGTAGTCCCCGCGGCGTTCCTTGGTGATCACGGAATGGTAGATCTTTCCCGTGGTACAGTTGTTCTTCTTGCCCATCCGGGTCGACGTGTACCGCTCGTAGTGGCCCAGGTCGAGGTCGGTCTCGGCCCCGTCCTCGGTTACGTAGACCTCCCCGTGCTGGAACGGGTTCATCGTGCCCGGGTCGACGTTGATGTACGGGTCGAGCTTGAGCATCGTGATCCGAAGTCCCCTCGCTTCCAGGAGAGCACCGATGGAGGCGGCGGCGAGCCCCTTGCCCAGGGAGGAGACGACCCCTCCCGTCACGAAGATGTACTTCGGTTTTACCGTTTTTTCCGGGCGCATATCTTACGCTCCACCGCACGAAGATCCTCGGGGGTGTCTACGCCCACCGAGTCGAAAGTCACGTCGACGACGCGTATCTTCCCGCCGCTTTGCAGGGCACGGAGCTGTTCCAGGCACTCCGCCTTCTCCAGCGGACTCGGGGGAAGGCCGGAAAGGCGGAGCAGGAAGTCCTTCCGGTATCCGTAGATCCCGAGGTGTTTCCGGTAGTTGCCTGACCCGGCATCCCGGCAATGGGGGATGGGCGCCCGGGAAAAATAGAGGGCGTCTCCGCAATCGTCGACCACCACCTTGACCACGGATGGGCTCAGGAATTCCTCCGGATCCTCCTGGACGATGGCGGCCGTTCCCATCGAGACCAACGGGTCCGCGAGGAGGGGTCCGGCAACGGCGTCGATCACCGACGGGTCCATCATCGGCTCGTCGCCCTGAAGGTTGATGATGATCTCCTCGGAAAGCCCCCGGGCAGCTTCGGCCACACGGTCCGTTCCGGAGGTGCAACCGAGGGATGTCATCCGCGCTTCCCCGCCGAACCCGCGCACGGCGTCGGCGATCCTCTCATCGTCGGTGGCCACGAGTACGTGCGTCGCGCACCTCGATTTCCGTGCATTTTCCCAAACATACCATATCATCGGGCGACCGTCTATTTGGGCCAGTGGCTTTCCCGGCAGGCGGCTTGCGCCGTACCTCGCCGGGATGACCACCGCCACTCCCGGGGAGGATTCGCTCATGGGAACAAGGGGGCAGACCGGAGACCCTCGTCCTCCGGGAAGCCCATCATGAGGTTGAAGCACTGGACGGCGCTGCCCGAAGCACCCTTCACCAGGTTGTCGATCGCGGAAACGGCGATCACACGGCGGCTTTTCCCGTCGAACCGGCAGGCGACGTCGCAGAAGTTGCTCCCGGAGACGTCCTTCGTCGAGGGCAGAACATCAGCAGGACAAATGCGCACGAACTGCTCCTTTCCGTAATGTTTCCGGTAGGCGTTCTCGATGTCCTTCCCCGTGACCTTCGCCCCCGCCGTCGCATAGCACGTCGCCAGGATCCCCCGCACCATCGGGAGGAGGTGCGGAACGAAGGTGACGTTTACGTTTCTTCCGGCGGCGAGCGACAGCTCCTGGTCGATCTCCGGCTTGTGCCTGTGCTGCGGAAGTCCGTAAGGGCGCACACCTCCCTCCACTTCCGGGTAGTGGAAACCGAGGGTCGGCCCCCTCCCGCCGCCCGAGACCCCGGATTTGCAGTCGGCCACGATTCCCTTCGTGTCGATCAGCCCTTCCGCAAGCAGAGGGTAGAGAGCGAGGATCACCGCCGCCGGGTAGCAGCCGGGCACCGCCGCCAGCCGCGTTTTCCGGAGGGAGTTCCGGTAGATTTCCGGGAGCCCGTATACCGCCTGTTCGACCAGGGCCGGAGTCTTGTGCCGAACTCCGTAGACGGATTCGTACAGGGGGATTCTCCGGAAGCGGAAATCGGCAGACAGATCGATGACCCGGGTCCCCCGCGAGAGGATCTCCCCGGCCACGGAGGCGGAAACGGTGTGCGGCAGGGCGAGAAAGACCGCATCCACGTCCTCGGAGCGCATCTGCTCCATCGTTCCGAAGGCGACCTTCCCGAGCTTCCCCCGGAACGGGGCGAACGCCTTGTCGATCGGCAGATCCGAATATTGCTCGGAAGAAAGCGCCGCGATCCTCACTCCGGGGTGCGACAGCAGCAGACGGATGAGTTCGAATCCTGTGTACCCCGTCGCCCCGTATATGGCCACCTTGGTCATTTACCAACCTCCTGGGGAGGGACACTCCTCAACTGGGGGGGGGACACTCCTCAATGTACAACCTGAGATAGGAATGTCCCCCCTTGGAATGTCCCCCAAAAACAAAGGGGAAGGCGCCACCGGCCTTCCCCTTCTGAAACCGCTCGCGGGGCAAAAAGCCCTTCGCGCTCACCGCTTGGAGAATTGGAACCGTTTCCGCGCCCCCGGTCGTCCGTATTTTTTGCGCTCCTTGACACGCGCATCCCTTGTCAGGTAGCCCGCGCGCTTCAGCATCGGCCGAAGCTCGGGGTTGTCGATCTGGAGCGCCTTGGCAATCCCGTACTTGAGCGAGTCGGCCTGGGACGCCGGCCCGCCGCCCGAGACGTTGACATCCACGTCCACACTCTGCCGCTTCCCGGTGAGGACCAGCGGTTGCACCGCGGCCGCCCGAAGAGCGAGCACGGGGAAGTACTCCTCGAACTCGCGGCCGTTTACGAAGATGCGTCCGCTGCCCGGCGTCACGAAGACCCGTGCGATGGATGTTTTCCGCTTGCCGGTTGCATAGACTTTCGCTTGCGCCATACGCTTACGCCCTCTCCTTTTCGCTCACGGCCAGCGCCTTCGGCTGCTGGGCCTGGTGGGGGTGGTCCGGGCCCGCATAGACCTTGAGCTTCGTGAACAGCCGGTCCCCCAGCCGGGTTTTCGGGAGCATTCCGCGCACCGCCCACTCGATCACCCTTTCGGGGTGCTTCGAGCCGAGCACCTTTTCCGGCGTGGTCTCCTTCAGGCCTCCGATGTACCCCGAGTGCCGGTAGTACGACTTGTCGGTCATCTTCTTTCCGGTAAGCCTCACCTTGTCCGCGTTGACGACGATAACGAAATCGCCGACATCCGCATTGGGTGTGTATGCGGGTTTGTGCTTGCCGCGCAACACCGAGGACACCCGGGTGGCGAGCCGGCCGAGAACCTGGTTCTGCGCATCCACCACGTGCCATTCCTGGTTCGCGTCCTCTCGCGTATAGAAACTTGTCATCTTCATCCGTGCAAACCTTTCTCTTCGAAATCAAAGGAGATATTTAACCTCACCCGGTCCCCAGCGTCAAGAGAAAAAGCCTTTCTCCCGGCCATCCCTCCCTGCCGTGCCGAATGCCTCGATCTCTCCGTACGCGACCTCCCACAGAAACAGCCCCTGGGGCGGGGCGGTGGGCCCGGCGAGCGACCGTTTCCGCAGCCCGAGAAGTTCGCGCATCCGGTCCGGCGGGGTTTTCCCCCTGCCGATGTCCACGAGCGTCCCCACGACGTTTCGAACCATGTATCGTAAAAAGCCGTTTCCGGCGACCCTGAGGGAGAACAGGCACGGAAGGCTTTCCGCCTCGATGCCGACGCGGGAGATCTTCCGGACCGTCGTCCTCGCCGTGCATCCCTGTCCCCGGAAGGAGGAGAAGTCGTGTTTCCCCACGATGTGTGCGAACCCTTCCCGCATCGCGCCAAGATCGACGGGCCCCGCAAGGTGCCAGGCGTAGCGCGCCACAAACGGGGAAGCCACGGGAGCGATGTAGAGGAAGTGCCTGTATTCCTTGGATTTTGCGCTACGCTGTGCGTTGAAAGAGAGGGGGGCGGCCGCGGCGGAAAGAATGCGAATATCCGGGGGGAGGAGGGCGTTCCCCCCCCGGACGATCGTGCCAAGGGGTCGTCTCCCGGAGTCGGCGAAATCCACTACCTGTTCCCGGGCGTGCACCCCTGCATCGGTGCGGCCGGCCGGCCGGAGGCGGACCGTCTCCTGGAGGAGCCGCCCCAGCGCTTCCTCCATCACCGACTGGATAGTGATGCCGTTCGGCTGGAGCTGGAATCCGCAGTACGCGGTCCCGTCGTACGCGACCGTCAGTTTCACGCGGCGCATCGTTTCCGTAAGCCCTCCCTACCCAATCTGTTCCTGCAGTATGGACCTCCCCCCCCTTAAGGGCGCACAGGAGCGGGCTTCCGCAGCCTCGGAGGGGGACTCCGTTCGTGGCTCGCCGTGCGATGCACCCGCACGGCTGCGCTCTACCTCACTGCGCCCCCCTCCTGCGGCTGCTCCGCCCTGTACCGGGGACCCAAGGCACCGGCATCCAGAGATCCATTCCCGCAAGATCCCGGCATTCGGGGGTCGCTGCAGCAGCGAAGGCTTCGTTGCCCTTCCTCACCGTACCGCAGCGGGTACGCCTCGGTCGGGCGCCTTGCCGGAAGCGGCGCATCGACCCTCTCGGTGCTCGGCCTCTTCCGGAACGAACCTCTGAAGGCCGGTGGGATTTAGCATCCGCTCGACACAATCCACCGGGGACATTCCTGATTCACCTCCGGAATACGGGAGAGGAGTGTCCCCGCACAGAAACGCCACCGGGAGCGGGGAAACCCTCCGCTCCCGGTGGCGCTGCATCGTTTTCGGGCCGCGCGCGGCGATTACGCGTGGGCGGGCTGCAGGTGATTCCGGGCGAGCACCTCTGCGATCTGGACCGCGTTCAGGGCCGCCCCTTTCCGCAGCTGGTCCCCGCACACCCAGAAGTTCAGGGCGTTCTCCGCGCTCTCATCCTCGCGGATACGCCCGACGTAGCAGTCGTCCTTCCCCGCGCAGAAGAGCGGCATCGGGTATACGTTGCTCGCCGGATCGTCCATCACCTGGCATCCGGGGAACGCCGCGATCAGCTCCCGCGCCTTCTCGCGGGAGATCTTCCTTTCGAACTGCGCGTTGACCGAAATCGAGTGGGCGGTCAATACCGGCACGCGCACCGTGGTGCAGGTGACGGGCAGGTCGGGTATCCCCAGGATCTTGCGCCCCTCGTTCGTCATCTTCATCTCTTCCTTCGTGTACCCGTTCTCGAGGAAGGCGTCGATGTGCGGGATGACGTTGAAGGCGATCTGGTGCTGGAACGCCGCCACATCCAGGTTCTCACCCCTGGCAAACGCCTTCGTCTGCGCGATGAGCTCCGCCATCGCCTTGGCCCCCGCCCCGGAGGTCGACTGGTAGGAAGAGGCCACGACCCGCCGCAGCGTTCCGTAGTCGTGCAGGGGCGCAAGCGGCATGATTGCGACGATCGTGGTGCAGTTCGGGTTCGCGATGATCCCCCGGTTCCGGTACTGCGCGATCGCGTCGGCGTTGATCTCCGGCACCACCAGCGGGATGTCCGGCTCCATCCGGAAGGCCGACGAATTGTCGACGACCACCGCCCCGGACTCCCAGGCCGCCGGGGCGAACTCCCTGCTCCGGGACGCCCCCGCCGAGAACAGGGCGATGTCGATCCCCTTGAAGGCGTTTTTCCCGAGAAGCTCGACCGGCACCTCCTCTCCCCGGAACCGGAGCCTTTTCCCGACCGACCTCTCGGAGGCCAGCAGACGGATGCTCCGGAGCGGAAAATCCCTCTCCTCGAGGATCTGCAGCATCACTTCCCCGACCGCGCCGGTGGCACCCGCCACCGAGACGTTAAAACCTTTCGTTGCCATTTTCCTAAAGCTCCTCGTCACGTGGTGTCCAACAGGATCCGCCGTACCTTGTCCCCGATCTCCGAGGTCCCAACCCGCCGGATCCCGGGCCCCTCCCGGTAGATGTCCCCCGTCCGGTACCCGTCCGCGAGCGCCTTCCCGACCGCGTTCTCGATCAGGGCAGCCTCTTTGGGCATATCAAAGGAGTAGTTTAGCATCATCGCCACGGAAAGTATCATGGCCAGGGGGTTGGCCAGCCCCTTCCCCGCGATGTCCGGCGCGCTCCCGTGAATCGGCTCGTACAACCCCACCTTTCCTCCGAGCGAGGCGGAGGGGAGCATCCCGATCGAGCCCGTGACCATCGACGCCTCGTCCGTGAGAATGTCGCCGAAGAGGTTCGTGGTGACGATCACGTCGAACTGCTTCGGATACCGGATGAGCTGCATGGCGCAGTTGTCGACCAGCATGTGGGAAAGCGCGACGTCCGGGAACTCCCGCTCGCCCACCTCCGTTACGACCTTTCTCCACAGCACGGACGTCTCCAGGACGTTCGCCTTGTCCACGGAGGTCACCCTCCCCGTTCGTTTCCGGCCAAGCTCGAAGGCGACCCGGACGACCCGCTCGATCTCCGGGCGGGCGTAAACCTCCGTGTTGATTCCCGTCTCGACACCGTCGATCACCTTGACTCCCCGGGGCTCGCCGAAATAGATCCCCCCGGTGAGCTCCCGCACGACCAGGAGATCGATTCCCTCCACGAACTCCCTGCGCAGGGGTGAGGCGTCGACGAGAGGTCCGTACACCTTCGCAGGCCGAAGGTTCGCGAAGAGCCCGAGGGTTTTCCGCAGTTCCAGCAGGCCGCGCTCCGGCCGGACCTCGAAGGGGAGCAGGTCCCACTTCGGCCCGCCGACGGCCCCCAGGAGAATGGCGTCCGACGACCTGGCAAGGGACAGCGCCCGGTCGGTCATCGGGACGCCGTGGGCGTCGTAGGACACCCCGCCCAGCAGCTCCTCCTCGGTCTCGAACCGCTTCGTTCCCGAGACCTCCTCCATCGTCCGGAGAACGGACAGCGCCTCCCGGACCACCTCCGGGCCGATTCCGTCCCCGGGGAAAACGCAGATTTTGGTCATGGCCGCACCTGGTCTTCCCGCCGGGCGGCCATGTAGTTGAGCAGCCCGCCGGCGGCAACGAGCTCCTGCATGAACGACGGGATCGGCGCGATCCCGTACTCCTTGCCCTTGGTCTCGTTCCGCAGCAACCCGTTCCGCATGTCCACGGCAAGCAGGTCACCCGCGTCGATCTCGTCTATCGCCTTAGGCGCCTCGAAG
>Ga0255055_10000079_pt1 | contig 68923 bp, 65 predicted proteins | sample JV7_2_27_MG_FD_188633 | JGI IMG/M metagenome (GOLD analysis project Ga0255055, IMG submission 188633) | Seawater microbial communities from Jervis Inlet, British Columbia, Canada - JV7_2_27 | ecosystem: Environmental > Aquatic > Marine > Inlet | place: Canada: British Columbia | collected... | reverse complement strand
CTTTTGAAGAGCTTCAACATTTCCTTAAACACGATTTTACCCCTGTGGAAATCTCGTTTAAGGCTGTATTTCGGGGCAAAATCAGGGTTAAGTTATTGAAATAATTAGAATTGCTGCGGTCCGACCTCCTAATGCAGACACAATTGTTTGAATGATTTGACACATCCCGCATAAATAAATATCCTAATAGCACTTAAAAAAGGGGACAACGTGGTTGTCGAATGTCCAAAATGCAAAGCCAAAAATCCTGACGACACGGCTTTCTGCGGGAAGTGCGGGACAAATTTTGACCTGGAAGCAGTCCCGACCAAGACCATGGAAACGCCCGCAGAAGAGCTGACCACAGGCTCGACCTTTGCCGGCCGCTACCAGATCATCGAGGAGCTGGGTAGAGGAGGCATGGGCCAGGTCTACAAAGCCACGGACAGCAAGATCAAGGAAAAAGTCGCCCTTAAACTCATCAAACCCGAGATCGCCACGGATAAAAAGACACTGGAACGTTTCAGCCATGAGTTAAAGACAGCCCGCAAGATCAGCCACAAGAATGTGGGCCGGATGTATGAGCTCATGGAAGATGGAGGGCTGCACTTCATCACCATGGAGTATGTCTCAGGCCAGGACTTGAAAGGCCTGATCCGCCAGTCTGCCCCTCTGAGCGTCTCTCGGACGATCAAGGTCACCAAACAGATCTGCGAAGGGCTGGCCGAAGCCCACAGGCAGGGTGTGGTTCACCGAGACCTCAAACCGTCCAACATCATGATCGACAGAGAGGGCGACATCAAGATCATGGATTTCGGGATCGCCCGCTCATTGAAAGAAAAAGGCATCACCGGTGCTAGGGTAATGATCGGTACACCCGAATACATGTCCCCTGAGCAGGTAGAAGCCAAGGATGTGGACCAGCGCTCTGACATCTACTCTTTGGGTATCATGCTGTATGAGATGACCACAGGCAAGCTTCCTTTTGAAGGTGACACAGCCCTGGCCGTAGCCATGAAACACAAAGGAGAAACACCAAAACCACCCAAAGTGTTCAACCTGCAGATCCCGGACGACCTCAATAGTGTGATCCTCAAATGCCTGGAGAAGGAAAAGGAAGACCGGTTCCAGAGCGCAGGCGAGGTGCGGTCAGAGCTTGAGAACATCGAGAAAGGCATCCCGACCACAGAAAAAACGACTCAAGAAAAACGGCCCCTCACATCCAAGGAGATCACTGTCACTTTTGGCGTCAAGAAGCTTGTCATCCCTGCCGCAGCAGTTGTTGTCCTCGCAGTTGTGGCGGTGGTTTTTTTCCTCGTCGTCAAGGGGAAAAAAGCCGCTCCCATCCCTCTGGATAAACCGTCCCTGGCCATCCTGTATTTCGAGAACAACTCAGGGGACAAAAGCTTGGATAACTGGAGAAGCGGTCTGAGCGAGATGCTCATCACAGACCTCAGCCAATCCCGGTTTGTGCACACCCTGAGCGGGGACCGCATCTACAGCCTCCTGGAGAAGCAGAACCTCATCGAGAAAGAAAAATATTCGACAGAGGACCTGAAAAAAGTCGCCTCTCAGGGAGGAGCTTCTCATATCTTGAGAGGCAGCTATATCACGGCAGGGGATAAATTCATCATATCGGCGTCCCTGATGAAAGCTGAGACCGAAGAAGTCATCAGCTCGATAAGAGAAGAGGGAATGGGAGAAATCAGCATCACAGATTCTGTTGACAGGATCACCCAGCGCATCAAAACAGACCTGAACCTGACAGAAGAACAGGTATCGCAAGACCTGGATAGAAACCTGGCCGACATCACCACACAATCACCTGAAGCATACAAATACTTTTTGGAAGGGAAAAAACGGCATCTCCAATTTCGATTTCGAGAGGCCATTCCTTTATTTGAGAGAGCCATCAAGATCGATCCGGAATTTGCCCTGGCCTACAGGTTCTTGGCTGTTGCCTACGGCAACCTCGGATTGAGCCCCCAATGGATCGAATTTATGAAAAAGGCCATGGAACTCAAGGACAGGTTGTCAGAAAGGGAACGCTATATTATAGAAGGAACCTACTATTTTAATTCCCAAAATACCTATGACAAGGCCAGGATCGCCTATCAAAAAATCCTGGACCTTTATCCTGATAACACATTGGCCCTCGGGAATATGGGATTATCATATTCACGCCTTGGCCAACATGAGGAAGCCATCCCCTACTTTGAAAGAGCTAAAAATACCAAGGACGAGTTTCCTACAACCTACACTGCTCTTGCCGGCTGTTACAGAGCTATCGGGGATTATAACAAAGCCAAACAGGTTCTTGAATTCTATCTTAAAAACATAGGAGAATCCCCGGTCATCCATTCGGCTTTGGCCAATCATTATCGTTACCTCGGAGAATACAATCTGGCGCTTGAAGAGACTGAAAAATCTCTAACCATAGAACCTGACAATTGGGGAGCTTTATATCGTCAAGCCATAATACACCTGTATATGGGCGATCTCAAAAGAGCAGAGGATATCGGTTGGAAGTTGATGGAGCAGACAGAACCTGGGGCCCGTTATGCTGCTGTCTCTATCTTTAATTGCTTAGACCTCATGCAGGGAAGATACGAGAGAAACAAAGAAAGGATCATGTCTTTGATCGATCGTGTCCGGGACATGAGAATAAAATGGGCAGAGTCAGCCGCTCGCCGATGGCTGGCCTATGTCTATATCCAGACAGGAAATTTTAATGAGGCCATCAAGGAGTGTGAGCAATCCTGGGAATTGGCTCATGAGGCAGAGTCGCCTCCTCTGCAAAGATTTGCATTGTATTTTAAAGGACTGGCTCAGATCAAAAAGGGGGAACTGGAATATGCCGAACAGACCGTCAAGAAGCTGAAAGTATTCATAGATGCCGGGATGCATAAAAAATCCATACATTTGTATTACCATTTATCGGGAGAAATTGAGCTTGAAAGGAAAAATTACAACAAGGCAGTAAATCTCATTCGTGATGCCTTGGAGCTTGTCGTACTGAATAGTGATGCCTTATACATAGATTCCCTGGCATCTGCATATTATGAGTCAGGAAATATGAAGAAAGCCCAGGAACAGTACCAAAGGATCATCTCCTTGACTAGAGGAAGAGATGGTCATGACGACATCTATGCTAAAACTTTCTACAACCTGGGCAAGATCTTCGAACAGCAGAATAAAATAGCCAAAGCCATAGAGAACTACGAGAAATTCCTCGACCTATGGAAAAACGCTGACCCCGACCTCCCTGAAGTCGATGATGCGAAGAAGAGGTTGGCTGGATTGAAACAATAACAACCATTTCTCTCCCAAAACCTCACTTATTTGCACTCTGAGCACATCGCCTATATCTAATCCTTCACCTGCCTTATTTAGTGCAAAAACAGCACTTATATGTGTGTTTTGCGAGCAAGAATGGGTAATTTTCGTGACATCTAAGACCCTGCATACACCCCAAGATAGAAAGGACGACAACGGCCCACTATCCCCCTAAGGCTATTGCTTCATATGTGTATCCTGCTCTCTAATACACATCACAAATAAAAGCATATTCATATGACAGCCTTGTTATAAATTCATATTCTTATACCACGTATAAGGGGAAACAGTGGCTGTCGAATGCCCGAAATGTAAGCACGAAAATCCACCTGATACTGTGTATTGTGGTAAATGCGCAACGCCTCTTCCTGACATCAAGGAAGCTGTCCACACCAAAACCATGGAAACCCCCATTGAAGACCTCACCGGGGGAAGTACGTTTGCAGGGAGATGCGAGATCATCGAAGAGCTCGGCAAAGGCGGGATGGGGAAGGTCTATCGGGTGGAGGAGGCACTCAGGATATCAGAGGTGCTGAAAGATCTGGATGTCCCTTTTATCTGGGGTGACAACACTTATGCAAGAGCAAGCATCGCTTCGCTTCTTGGGAAAAAAGAACAAGCTGTGTCGCTTCTCAGGGAGGCCATTTCTCAAGGTGTTACGTATCCTTCTCTCCATGCCAACATGAATCTTGAGCCTTTGTTGGATTACCCTCCTTACAAAGAGCTGATTAGACCAAAGAAATAGCGAAAGTTATTTCTATCCATCAGATGAAACCATTGAAATTTTAAATTCAGATCTGCTCATGTCTGAAGTTGATGATTTTCGAGTATAGCTAAGTGTATAATATGACTTGCAATTTACTCGATATTGAGTAATAATATACTCATATTTGAGTAAGTCAATGATTGAACTCATCACAAAATCAAAGATAAGACAGAGAATCCTTCTCCTTTTCATCTATAACCAAAATAAAGAATTCTACTTGAGTGAAATAGCAAGAAGAGTTAATGCATCTGTAGGAACAACTCAAAGGGAACTCGAAAAACTCCTTCGGTATGATTTTCTCCTCTTCAAAAAAAAGGCCAATTTGAGTTTTTATATGCTTAATAAGCGTTATATCTTCCTAACGGAAGTGGAATCCATCGTTAAGAAGACAATAGGAATCGAAATCGAATTGAAAAATAGAATAGCCCGGGTTAAAAATGTCGAGTTTGCCTTCCTTTATGGGTCCTATGTCAAAGGCGGAATGAAATCTGATTCGGATATCGATCTTTTTATCATTGGCAAGGTTGATGAGGACCTCGTTTTCCAAGCAATTGAAGAAACAGAGAACATCATCGGAAGAGAAATCAATTACCATCTCTCGAGGAAAAAAGATTTTTTAGAAAAGAAAAATCAGAATTATTTCTATAAAGAGATCCTTCATCATCATTTGTTGCTGGTCGGGAACACAAATGAGTTTAAAACCCTCATTGAATAGACTGTTCAAAGAAGGGAAACTGAAAGTTCAAAGCACAGACCGCTCTTACCTGAACGGCCTTTTGCTCGCTGCAGAAAGGAATTTCAAGGCCGCATATCTTATCAAAAATCAGGCTGATGAGGCCTCTTTTAGGCTTTTCTATGATGGTCTTCTTCAAATTGCACGTTTGATTTTACTCATGAATGGATACCGCCCTGATAACGGAGAACAGCACAAAACCACTTTTTTATTAGCCGGCGAGTTTTTAGGGAGTGACTTTGAAGACCTTATCAGAAAAATCCAGAGATTCCGGATGAAAAGAAATTCCTGTCTTTATGAGCCAGCCGGATTGATCAGCAAAGAAGAGACGGATTCGATCAATAAAACGGCCCAGGAATTCTGGAAAAAGACTAGAAAACATCTCAAGAGTAAAAATCCTCAATTGGTGCTTTTTGATGAATTTTGATTTTTCCCTGCTTATTCTTATTCTTCCTCACATACCGGCGGTTTTTCGAATTCGAAATCCCGGTCCATGATGTATTTTTCCAGCCACTGAAATTCTTTATTCCACCTGAAGAGGCGGTGCCTCAGTTCCCTCGGTCCGTGTCCTGAGCGCGGGAAGATGACCAGCTCAGTGGACACTCCATTGGCTTTAAGACCGCGGTACATTTCAATGCTTTGAGGCAAGGGGACTCTGGGATCGTTCTGCCCGCACAGGATAAGAGTGGGTGTTTTCGCCTGATGGACATAAAAAATTGGAGAATGCTCGCGGTATGTTTCAAGAGGCGCTCCCTCGGTCCACGGATCTCCAAGGAACCAGGGTGTACGGTAAAGCCGCACATCGCTTTGAGCATACATCGAGATCCAGTTCGACGCTCCTGCACCGGATGAAGCGGCTTTAAACATATCGGTGTGGGTGACCAGCCAGTTGGTCATGTGCCCGCCTGCGCTCCATCCGAGCGTTCCGAGTCTCTCGGGATCGGCAATTCCTCTCTCCACAAGAAATTCGACTCCGGTTATCACATCGTCATCGGCAAAGCACTGATGCGGATAAACTATATAATGCAGCCTGTCAATAAGCTGTAACAGACTTTTACATCATTCCTTCAATTATCAATTCCGTATCTTTTCCCTCACCATGATTTTCCTGGCGAAAATCTTTCTTCCTTTCGTTTCTCAACACCATAGGCACAAATTTTGCTGGCTATAGGCAAAAATAAAAAAAGCAACCATTTTTTCCGTTCAATCGTATCAATAAACGGAGGCGGCCATGAGAAAGTACATAAATATTTTGATCTTCAGCCTGCTTTTCCTGGCATTTTTCAATCCGCTTTCGGCCGAGGAAGCAGAAAAACGCATATATGTGACCAAACCGATCAATCCGACTCCCCCTGTGATCGACGGGATCCTGGACGAGCAGGTCTGGGACCTGGTGGAGTGGTCAAGCGACTTTATCGTGCGCGAGCCCAACGAGGGCGAAGATCCCTCCCAGGAGACCTCCTTCAAGATCCTGTATGACGACAACAACCTTTATGTGGCCATCCGGGCTCACGATACCGAACCGGATGAGATCTGCAAACGCTTATGCCGAAGGGACGGCTTCGAAGGGGACTGGGTTGAGATCAATATCGACAGCTACCATGACCTCCGGACCGCCTTTTCTTTCAGCGTCAATGCCGCCGGCGTTAAGGGGGACGAAGCCATCACCAGCGACGGAGACAATTGGGACACCAACTGGGATCCCATCTGGTATACCAAGACGAGTATTGACAATGAGGGTTGGGCGGCAGAGATACGCATCCCGTTCAGCCAGCTCCGCTTCTCCAATAAAGACGAACAGGTCTGGGGATTACAGCTCCAGAGAAGATTTTTCCGTAAAGAAGAGCGCTCTGTCTGGCAGTTCATCTCCAGGAACGCCCCCGGATGGGTGCACCTTTTCGGTGAGCTACATGGTATTAAGGGCATCCAACCTAAGCGCATGATCCAGATCATGCCTTACACAGTGGGCCGTCTTCAGTCCTTCGAGAAACAGGAAGGGAATCCCTTTGCTACAGGGCGGTTGAGCAATGTCATGGCAGGTCTTGACGGAAAGCTCGGAGTCACCAGAGACCTCACCCTTGATTTTACCATCAATCCTGATTTCGGGCAGGTGGAAGCCGATCCCTCTGTGGTGAACCTAACCGCTTTTGAAACCTATTACCAGGAAAAGCGGCCCTTTTTCATCGAAGGGCAGAATATCCTGGACTACCGGTGGACCTTCGGGAACAATCCCTTCTCCAGCGACACCCTGTTCTACACTCGGCGCATCGGACGTGTGCCTCAATACTATCCGGAACTGGGGGATAATGAGTACGCAGACCTGCCGGATAACACCACCATCCTCGGTGCTCTGAAACTCACCGGCAAAACTCGAAAAGGACTCTCCATCGGGATCATGGAGAGTGTCACCGCACTGGAGCGGGCAGAGATCGACCTTTTCGGTGCCCGCCGCCAGGAAACTATCGAACCTTTCACCAACTATTTTGTCCTGCGTCTCCAGCAGGATATCAAAAAAGGAGACACCATTATCGGCGGTATGCTTACTTCCACTCTTCGGAATCTTGATGACGACCATCTCGATTATCTCCACAAATCTGCCTACACGGGCGGCATCGATTTCCTCCACACCTGGAAAGAAAAGACTTATTACTTCACTCTGACCACGGTTTTCAGTCACGTCCGGGGAAGCAAAGAAGCCATCCAGATGACACAGGAATCGCCCGTGCACTATTTCCAGCGACCGGACGCAGACTACATCACTTATGATCCAAACCGTATTTCTCTATCCGGCCATGGAGGGCAGATCGCATTCGGCAAACAGGGAGGCGATCCCATCCAGTTCAGCGTCGGGACCACATGGCGGTCCCCGGGCTTAGAATTGAATGATGTGGGATACGTTCGCAACACCGATACCATCATGCAGTGGATCTGGGCCCAGTACAGGATCACAGATCCATTCGCCATATTCAACACCATCTTCATCAACGTCAATCAATGGTCGGGATGGAATTTCAAACCGGAGAATATGTTCTCGGGTGGAAATATCAATCTCTTCACCCAGTTCAAGAACCAGTGGGGTTTTGGCGGAGGTATCAACCACGAGTTCGAGGGAATATCTATCTCGTCGCTCAGGGGAGGGCCGGCCCTGCGGTATCCAGGAGCCTGGAATTATTGGGTCAATCTTCATTCCGACCATCGCGACCGCATTCGGTTCGGTCTCGGGACATCATCCTACTGGTCTGAAGAGGATGTACAAAAAATGAACAGTTACTGGGTCAACATGACAATACAACCGAGCAATGCCTTTAGCATCAGCTTCTCCCCCTCGTATAATATCAATGACGACACCCTTCAGTACGTCACAACAGAGGAATATGGGGCTGAGAACCGCTATATCTTTGCCCATATCGACCAGAAAACATTGAGCATGACCGTTCGTTTCAACCTGAATATCACGCCCGATCTCACCATCCAGTTCTACGGACAGCCTTTTATATCTGGAGGGAAATATTCAGAATTCAAAAGGATCACCGACTCCAGGGCGCAGGTCCTCGATGACCGGTATGATACCATCAATGGAGAAAGGCTGTATTTTGACTCGGATGAAGAAACCTATTTTGTGGACGAGGATCTGAACGGGACTACGGACTACGCTTTTGACAATCCCAATTTCAATTTTCTCCAGTTCCGGGCGAACCTGGTCCTCAGATGGGAATACATCCCCGGCTCGACCCTTTATCTTGTTTGGTCACAGGGACGAACCGACTATTACACAAACGACGGATTCCAATTCAGGAACGATGTCAGAAACCTGTTCGACGTGAAACCACACAATGTGTTCCTCATCAAGGTCTCATACAGCTTTAATAATTAGACACCATTCATATGAAAATTCCCTATCTGAGACAATTGACTTTTATAAATGCTGTTTCTAAAATCTTAGTTGGAATTAAAGTCATAAATGTTCTCGAACTTTAATATGATATGGTGGTTTGTCTGGAGTTGTTAAAACCGGGACAAACTCAAGATCGAATAGCCCTATGAAACTCTATCACTTTTGGCTTATCGCCTCTATCCTGGCTTCCTTGGGGGGAATAGCAGCATTTCTCTTCCTGTATGTTAAAGATATTAATATTTACTGGCTTATTATCTCTCCTATCATTCTCACTCTCTATCAAGCTCCAGCAGTCATTTTGTTCAAATTCTATAAGAAATACCGCCGGAAAGCAGTAGAAGAACCTGGCGATATTCCATAGTCTCTTGAAAATTTTAGGGACATCTTAATTAATTCACCCGTTAGATATATGGTAACGATGCAACTTGTCTGAATTAAGTAAGGTGCCTCCAAAATTCTTCCCTAAATTTTTTGTCTCTCATGGTTGATAAACCGATTTGAAATGGAGATAATCCAGGTTGAATTTCACAAAAGGGTGAAGATCTGAAACGAGAATCATATCCTAAAAGGAACATGACATGGGATTGAACTGGATGGATGTCACCGTTTTCTTTATCTTCATCTGCATCGTTGTCGGCATAAGTCTCTATAAAAGCCGGGAAAAAAAGAAGACCAGCGAGGATTACTTTTTGGCGGGCCGGAATCTTGGTTGGTACTTGATCGGATTCTCTCTGATTGCATCCAATATATCGACAGAACAGTTTGTGGGCATGTCGGGACAAAGCGCCGGTCATGTGGGAATGGCAGTGGCCAGCTATGAATGGATCGCTGCCATTACTCTTGTCATTGTTGCCATTTTCTTCCTGCCGCGTTTCCTCAAGATCGGAGTGTTCACCATTCCTGAGTATTTTGAGCACCGGTACAATCCGATCCCCCGGGCCATTATGGCCTTTTACACGGTAATCATCTATGTTGCGGTCACCATCGCCGCCGTCCTCTATTCGGGAGGGCTGACTCTCCATACCATCTTCGGGATCGACTTGACTTTAGCTGTATGGATCATTGGGTTTATCGCAGCTGTCTACACGACTTACGGAGGATTGAGAGCAGTTGTTTGGGCGGACCTTATCCAGGGTTCAGCGCTTATTATCGGCGGGATTGTGACCATGATCCTGGGATTTGCGGCCGTAGGCGGAGTGGGAAGTTTCTTCCAGACAAATGCAGACAAGCTGCATATGATTCTCCCCTCGAGTCACTCTGAGATTCCCTGGACTGCTCTGATCATAGGGATTTGGATCCCAAATTTTTATTACTGGGGACTTAATCAGTACATCACACAGAGAACTTTAGGTGCTAAAAGCCTCAGGCAAGGACAAATGGGCATTATTCTTGCCGCAGGCATGAAGTTGTTGATCCCTTTCATCATTGTTTTTCCGGGAATTATGGCGCTCCAACTTTTTAAGGGCCAGATGGTGACCAGCGATCAAGCCTATCCCTTGCTCATAAAAAATCTGATCCCGGCCGGCCTCAAAGGATTCATGTTCGCGGCCATTTTTGGTGCTGTCTTGAGCTCTTTGGACTCCATGCTGAACTCAGCCTCCACCATCTTTACCATGGACCTGTACAAACGGCATTTCAAAAAAGACATCCCTCCCAAAATACAGATATCAACCGGCCGGATCATGACCATCGTTTTCGTCGTAATGGGGTGTCTGATTGCACCACAACTGGGGAATCCGAAATTTCAGGGCATTTTTCATTACATCCAAGATTTTCAAGGATACATATCCCCAGGTATTCTTGCCGCCTTCATCTTTGGATTGGTTATCAAACGGGCACCTCCCGCCGCCGCAATCACGTCACTTGTCCTGAATGTCCCTGTCTACGGGATCCTTCATCTGAAGCGATTTGATAATATTGTTTTTCTCAACAAGATGGCTATCACATTCGGGATCCTGCTCCTCGCTATGGCCATAATCACTTTAATCCGTCCACTCACGAAGCCAAAAAAAATGCCGCTCACAAGCAGTATCGATATGAAACCTTCCCCCTTGGTCATCTGGCTTGGATTGTTGGTCATCGCCATAACCATTTCTCTCTACATCATCTTTTGGTGATTTCAGCTAGAATGTGAGGTATCCTCAACACGCAGATCCCAAAGAAGTTATCAGGAAGGGGGAAAAACGCCCCCGACGGGATTTGAACCCGTGCTGCCGCCTTGAAAGGGCGGTGTCCTAGACCAGGCTAGACGACAGGGGCGCTAGATTTGGTGAGCCGTGCTGGACTCGAACCAGCGACACCCGGCTTAAAAGGCCGGTGCTCTCCCTCTGAGCTAACGGCCCAGATAAAATAAGTCTTTATAAAGGAAAAACAAAAAAGAGTCAATATCAGATCAACTGGTCGAACTCCACTATGATCCATCTTCCGCGGCGAGTGATCCCGGCGATCGTATCTTCCAACACGTATCGCCTCAGGTAAATGTCGTAGCTCTTTTCTGTCCCATCAGGAAAGGAACATTTTATCTCTACTTCTTTAGAAAAGACCTCTCCGACAAAATCCCTCAAACCTGGAAGTTCTCCTGCGAACAAAGAAAATTGTGCGATGTCGTCTTCTCTTTGGGCTTCCGCTTTCGCTTCATTGTATAGCTTCTGAATCTCTTTGTGTTCGGTATAGATATCATCATAGACCACCTGAAGTTGGTCGACTTTTCTGCTGGCAGCCAGCCTGGCTGATCTTGTGCGTGCATTTTCCATCTGGAATTTTGCATCATCCAGATTATCGCTGGCATCAAGTGTGACTCCAACATGATCTTCCAACTGCTTTTTCAGTGTACGCTCTGCCGCGTCGAGATCAGGAAGCGATGCTGTCTCTTTTCGTTCCTCAGAGATATTGACGATCTCCCAGCTGTCGACCTCTAATCTAAGAGGTTCCATCGACATAGAGGACATCGTATCCACATCATTCAGGGAAATTGCATGAAAATATCTTTTAAGAAGGTCTTCCTCAGGGTTCGTGGCGCAGCTGTAGAAAACAAACATAAGAAAAGGAATGATCAACATAAAAAGAACTTTTTTCTTCATACTTCCTCCTTCCACAAAAAGAATGATTTTTTTTGATTCTACTTTCTTTTCAGATAAAAAAGCAAGTTTATTTCAGATAGAGGCTGTTAATTATTTGAATTGACAAACACACTCATTGATTATTTTCCGAACAAATCTTTCTTTTAAGGTTAAATAGATCTATTGGACCTATAACTGAAAATGTAATAACACCTGGGCCTCAATCAGGGTCATTAATATTTTCCTTCTGTGGAAAATATGTTTGATTTTTTTTCTTCCTTCTTCTTTCCAATATTGAGGTTTTTTATATCTGCTCCAGATGAACAAGACTTGCTTATCCTATTAATCCTATGTGTTTTATTATATAGAATTTACATTAATAAAACAGTTGACAAATCCCTCCATATTTAATAAGTTTTGGAGTCATTTTAATAATCATAAACGGTAATTTTGAATACAAAACCAAAAGGCAACAAATTCTCCATCAAGGACATATAACCATCACCCATGACACAGAATCATCGGCCTAACTATCTCAGGGAATATGTCCTGATCACCAACAATGCTGAATCATATAAAAATCATATATGATACGAAAATATTTAGGAGGTAAAATATGGCAGTCAGAGTAGCAGAAGAATGGTTCACGATCTGTGCAGGATGCGAAATCACGATCCTTGACATCGGCGAACCGCTTCTTGATCTATTACCTAAATTAGAGTTTGTCCATATGCCAGTCTTAATGGATCATAAATTATATGGACAGACTGGCGAGAAATCGGAAATGGAAATTCCTGAAGCCGACGTAGGAATTATTTCCGGAGGGATCCGGACGGAAGAGAACAAAGAGGTCGCCGAGGAAATGCGGAAAAAGTGCAAGACGCTTATCTCCCTTGGTTCTTGCGCCTGCTATGGCGGATTGCCCGCCCTGGCTAACCAATTCACGGTCGATGAGATCTACGACAAAGTCTTCCGGGGGTGTGTTACAACCGATTCAGCAGATACTCCCAATGAGGTATCCCCCTTCACCGATCGGATCTATGCACTGCATGAGGTGGTTCCCGTCGACCTCAAGCTTCCCGGTTGCCCGACAACACCTGATATGGTCGTAGAAGCGCTTACGGCTCTCTTGGAAGGAAGAGAACCTCAGTTTCCGTCAAAGAGCGTTTGCGATGAATGCCCCACCATCAGAGAAAAGAAAGCTGTGGGAACCCTAAAACGACCCCTTGAGCCCGTTGATTTTGAGGTGGGGAAACCTCTGGACACCGTCCGTTGTTTCATGGAACAGGGTTTCTTGTGCAATGGTCCTGCCACAAAAGCAGGATGCGGCGGAGCAGAAAAAACACCCAGATGCATCAAAGCTTATATGCCCTGCCGAGGATGTTTCGGCCCCATTTCAGATACGGCCAATCCTATGGTAGACATGATGGGGGCCCTTTCTACTATCGGTCTTGATGTCAAACAAATACCCGATCGAGCAGCGACATTCAACAGATTTTCCGGAGCTGGCCGCCTGCGGCCTCTTCCAAAAAGGAGTTAAATCATGGGAAAAACACTAACCATTCAACCAGTAACTAGAATCGAAGGGCACGCCAAGATCACTATTAAGCTCGATGACACTGGAAACGTCGAAGACACGCAAGTCAATGTCCTCGAGTTAAGAGGATTCGAGCAATTCTGTATCGGCAAACCTGTCGAAGAAATGCCGAGAATCACAACCAGGATATGCGGCGTCTGCCCCTGGTCTCATCATAATGCATCTGCAAAAGCAACCGATGCCGTATTCGGTGTTGAGCCGGCCCCGGCAGGAAAAAAGCTGAGAGAACTGTGCAACAGCATCGCTTATATGGAAGAACATATTCTTCACTTCTATTTCTTAGCAGGCGCAGACTTTGTGCTCGGACCGGATGCAGATTATTCGGTTCGGAATGTCATCGGAATTCTCGGGGAAGCCCCTGACATCGCAAAGAAAGTAGTACGCGTCAGACACATGGCCGGCCATATGCTGGAGATAATCGCCGGAAAAGCCATCCATCCAGCGGCTGCCGTCCCCGGAGGTTTCAGTCGGCCGCTTCTCGAGAACGAAAGGCAAGAGCTGAGGAAGATGGCGGATGAGTGCTTGGAATTGGCAAAATTCTCCATGACATTTGCCAAAGATAGCCTCTTTCCAAAATATCTGGATGTCGTCAAATCCCTCGGTGTGATCAAAACAGGATTTTTAGGCACGGTAAAAGATGACGGTGCACTCGACCTTTACGACGGAAAGCTGAGAATGATGCAGTCTGACGGTTCCTATGAAGACTTCAATGTAGAGGATTACACCGATTATATCAGCGAGCATGTCGAGCCGTGGTCTTATTTGAAGTTCCCGTACATGAAAAAAGCAGGTGAGTTCTCCATGGACCTGGATAATCCAAACGGGATCTACCGGACCAACACTCTGGCAAGGATGAATGTCGTCGACAAGATCCCTACACCTCTCGCCCAAGCTGAGTTCGAAGAATTCAGGGAAAAATTCGGCCGCCCTGCTCATGAGACATTGCTCTACCACTGGGCAAGATTGATTGAACTTCTCTACAACGCAGAAAACACCATTCTTCTTCTCGAGGATCCTGAGATCACCAGCACCGATACAAGAAAGAAAGTGGAACCGAGAGCAGCTAGAGGAATCGCCAGTGTGGAAGCTCCAAGAGGAACGCTGATCCATGACTATGAGACAGACGAGAACGGACTCGTCACAAATGTGAACTTGATCGTCGGTACCACGCACAACAACGCCCCAATCAATATGTCTGTCAAAAGCGCTGCCAAAGACCTGATCAAAGACGGCAAGTATGATGAGGGAATCCTGAACACTGTCGAGATGATGATCAGAGCTCATGATCCCTGTCTTTCCTGCGCCACCCACAGACTGGACGGAAAACTCGGCGTGAGAGTCAATATCGTCGATACAGACGGAAACACATTAGCCACATTATCGAATTGAGCTGAAGCGATAAACTGAGTATTCCTTTCTGAGAAAAAGGTTAGAAGGCCTGTAAAAAGGCCTTCTAACCATATACCTATCCCCTCCAGGGAATAGCGCATCGAATCTAAAATGAAACAACTCCCCGTCTACTGTCGAAAAGATATTTTAATAGCCGGCTGCGGAAACAAGCTGTTCGGTGATGACGGTTTCGGCCCCGATGTCGTCGAATACTTAGAGGATCACTTCGATATCCCTGACAACATCTGTCTGATGGATGTGGGAACTGGAATAAGAAGAATCTTGTTCACACTGACTTTAAGTGAGGTCAAACCCAAAGAGATCGTTATCATAGATGCCGTAGATAAAGGGAGAAAACCGGGTGAAGTTTTTGAAATATCTCTTGAAGAGATCCCCATGGAAAAAATCGATGATTTTTCCATTCACCAGGTCCCCTCTTCAAATCTTTTGAAGGAATTGCAGGATCTCTGTTCGGTTAAAGTCAGAGTCATGGCATGCCAGATACAATCCATACCTGAAACCATGGAGTCTGGATTATCTGACCCGGTTCAAAAAGCAGTAAAAATCATATCCAAGAAGATCGCAGATGAATTCTTCGGCTGATCATCACAAGAAATCCCGGAGCTGAATCCGATCCATGCATTTCGTGTGTCTTTCCAATTCTCATTATCAGATTCTTGCAAAGTTGACTTTTTGACATCCATGTAGATACACTATATTTTCTGGCATCAGGAAAAAATATCAGACGTCAGCATGCAATAATAAAAACGGATGAAATGAACATGACTTTAAAAGAAATCAAGGAACTCCTTCATGCGGAGGTCATCATCGGAGAGGATAAGCTGGACGAGGAGATTCAATTTGTTGGCGGATCTGACCTCATGAGCGATGTCCTGGCGTTCGGAAAACCGGGACTCCTCCTTTTAACAGGATTATCCAACGCTCAATCTGTTAGAACAGCGAACATCATCGATGCTAAAGCCATCATGTATGTCCGAGGCAAGAGGCCTGATGAAGCAGGGATCGCTTTTGCCAAGGAAAAAGGAATTCCTCTCCTTTCAACCAAGTATATGATGTATACTGCCTGCGGTCTTCTCTATTCTCAAGGCCTTCCGGGTGTCAGCAAGCTCCCTTATAAATAATGACAATGACAGACGAACACGTCCTATCCCAAAAATTCGAGATAATCGGCTCTAACTTCGGGAATGCAGGAAAAGCATCGACAAGCATCAAGGAGATCCTCCAGGAGATTGGCATCGACCCCTCGATAATTACCAGAGCATCCATTGCCACCTATGAAGCAGAGATGAATGTCGTCATGTATGCGGAGAAATGTTTGTTAACCCTTAACATCACACCAGAAAAACTCCATATTAAGCTCGAAGACGAAGGGCAGGGAATCGCAGATATCGAAAAGGCAATGCAGGAGGGATTCTCCACCGCCACAGATGAAATGCGAGAGATGGGATTCGGAGCAGGCATGGGGCTTCCCAATATCAAAAGAAATGCTGATAAGTTTGAAATAGCCTCAACTCCGGGAAAAGGGACCACAATTGATATCATTTTCAATCTGAATCAAACCGAATATTAATGAATCAGTATTATCATTCCATTCGAATTGACACAGATAAGTGCGACGGCCGGATGAAATGTCTCCGTATTTGTCCCACACAAGCACTCAGGATCAGAAATGGAAAAGCTGTGCTTATAGAAGAAAAATGCATCGACTGCGGAGAATGCATCACGGTCTGTCCTCAAAATGCTATCGTTCCATTGACCGATCCTTTCGGAGAACATACCAAATTCCGACACACAGTGGCTATCCCGTCCCCCGCACTGTATGCTCAATACGGGAGAGAAATTCTACCAGAAAAGATCCTTTCCGGAATAAAAAAATTGGGTTTTGATGACGCCTTCGACATGTCAGCCACCTGCGGGGAAGTCAGCTTTGCTCTCCAGGAGTATCTCCGAGATTACCAGGGTCCTAAACCACTAATCTCAAACGTCTGCCCGACCGTTGTCCGTTTGATACAGGTAAAATACCCTTCTCTTATCGACCAGGTGATCCCGATCGATACCCCCAGGGAATTGGCTGCACGGGAGATCAAAAAAAAGAAATCGAAAAAACTCAAACTCAAAGAAAATGAGATCGGCACTTTTTATCTAACTCCTTGCCCGGTAAAAATGATCTCCATCAGGCAGCCTGCAGAAAAGGGGAAATCTTCTATCGATGGATCCATTTCCATTTCTGATACCTATGCCCCTCTCCTGGCAGCCATGGAAAACATGGAAAAAGGAAGCTACCGGAAGGCCTTAGAAAGTATCTGCATTCTAGGGATCGGTTGGGCCATGGGAGGTGGCATCTGCCGAACCCTGAGGCTGAAGAACTCTCTCGCCGTTACGGGATTGAGCGAGATCATCAAGGTTTTTGATGACATAGAAAGAGGCAAACTGAGAAATATTGACTTTATCGAAGCCCATTCCTGCCCTCAAGGGTGTGTAGGGGGTTCTTTGACTGTGGAAAACCTTTACATTTCGTACAATAAAATCCTTAAGTTGATCGAGACACTGGAGTTTGAAAAAATTAAAGCTTGTCCGGATATCAGAGAAGTCAGAAAACTCTATAACCAGAATTACTTTTTCATTGAGGGAAAATTGGAACCCCGCCCAATCAAGCCTCTCGATAAGGATCTGGCCAAAGCCATAAAAAAACGAAAAGAAAAAGAGCAGATTTATGAATCTCTTCCCAAAATAGATTGTGGTGTGTGCGGCGCACCAACATGTTTAACCTTTGCTGAAGATGTTGTAAAAAAGGAAGCCAAACTAACCGATTGTATCTTCAACCAGTCTATAGAAATCCCCGCTATGTCAAAAATGCAAAATGATTCTAATCCCCTCCCTTCTGTAAGGGTGAATATCCATAAAACACAAAAAAAGAAGGATAAAAATGAAACTTAAAGACATCATTGAAAAAATGGATTTAAAAGTATTATCAGGTCAAGACAAGCTGGAATGCGATGTAACAGGCGGATATACAAGCGACCTGCTCAGCGATGTGATCGCTAACAGCAAGGAAGGCAACCTATGGATCACTCTCCAGACCCACCAGAATATTATCGCCGTTGCCAAGCTCAAAGACTTGGCAGGAATAATCATCATCAACAACCGTGAGCCTGACGAAGACACTCTAACAAAAGCAAAGGAAGAAAATGTACCTGTACTTTGCAGCCAGGAAATGGCTTTTGTAGTATCGGGAAAACTGTATAAATTGGCATCCTCTTAAGACTAATTTATGCTTAAACCTTTTAAAGCAGACCTCCATATTCACACATGCCTCTCGCCATGCACAGAACTAGACATGTCGCCAAAAAGAATCCTCACCTCGGCGCAGGAAAAAAAAGTTGATATCCTCGCTATCTGCGACCATAATTCAACAGAAAACTCAAAGGCAGTCATTCATGCAGCCAAAGGAACGGAAATCAAGATCATTCCCGGTATGGAAGTAACCTCTCAGGAAGAAGTTCATATCCTGGCCCTCTTTGACGATATCGAGAAAGCTCTGAAGCTTCAAGATTATGTTTATCAGCACCTCCCCGGCAAGAACGATGAGGATGTCTTTGGCATGCAGGTCATCGTGAATGAAAATGAGGAAGTGCTTGGTTTCTGCGACAAATTATTGATCGGAGCCACGACGATCCCTCTCGAGAACATCATTCGCACGATCCATTCCTTTGACGGGATATCAATTGCATCACATATCGATAGACAGGCTTTCAGCATAATCAGTCAATTGGGATTCATTCCCGAAAACTTGGAACTGGACGCTGTAGAAATCTCTACTCATCTTACAATCGAGGAGGCGGAAAAAACTTTCCAGACAAGGTATCCTTTTACCCGTTCATCCGACGCACATTACCCTGAAGACATCGGAAAAGGATTTACAACCTTTCTTCTTGAAGAAAGCACTATGGGAGAAATCAAAAAAGCTTTAAAAAGTGAAGACGGGAGAAAAATCATCCATTGAGATAACCGGATTATACACGGATCAAGGTCGCTGTAGCGGCGACGAAGTGGCTTGTGAGGGCGTATTCAAGTACATCGAAAAAGGCTGTAAGGAAGCCGATAAAAAGAGATTACAGACCACAGACAGAAGAAGAAACATTAAGCTATAGACATTGGACTATAAACATTAGACTGTGGACACATAGTTTTGTGGTCAAGTATTCTAATGTCTAAAGTCTATGGTCTTTTGTCTAAAGAGGGTCTAGAGTCTAATGTCTTTTTTTGTCTGCAACCATTAGTATGGAATCTTTAGTATAATGGTGTCGACAGTTTTTATGAATAATTAAGGTTAGATGAAAGATCTATCTTTACACATTTTAGACATTGTCGAGAATTCTGTGAGGGCCGAAGCTGATACGATCGAAATCCGGATCACAGAAGATAAAATGAGGGATCTTTTAACCGTCGAGGTCATTGACAATGGCAAGGGAATGGATGAAGAGACACAAAAAAAAGTACTGGATCCCTTTTACACATCAAAAACAGTTCGCCGTTTCGGTCTCGGATTGCCTCTTTTGGCAGAATCTGCCAGAGCCGCAAACGGACTTCTTATCATTGATTCAAAAAAGGGAGAGGGAACCAAGATCAAGGCAACATTCCAGGAAAGCCATATCGACAGAAGACCTCTGGGAGATATGGGACAAACCATCATTTCCTTGGTATTAGGAAGTCCTGAAATCAATCTGATTTATCGACATAAAAAGGATAGTTTAGAATATATTTTCGATACAAAAAAAATCAAATCACGCCTCAAGGAAACCCCCATGAATTCTCTAGTTGGTATTAGAACGATCAGAGAAGACCTGAAAAAGGATGCAATCTCCTAACTCATCAAAGTTTTAAAGTTTCAGCAATTTTTTGATTCAATTCAAATGACATAAGTCGAACAAGTTATTAAAAAGGAAAGTCAAACAGCAAATTCTTGAAATTGCTTAATCATCAGTTCTTCATCCCAGCTCGGAATAATCCCATGTTCTGAAGAATATTTCCTCCATTCTTCATAAGAAACAAGGGGTTTAGTCCTTTCTATGGGAACAACAGTCGATTTTAACACCCCAGGAAGAAGATCAACAGATTTTGCCACATAATTTTCAATCGTACTCGCCTTATCAACCAGAACCGAAAACTGGATACTATCTCCAAAAAGATGAAAAGTGTAAGCTAAATATGCCTTTTTTAATCCTTCTGGCAGAACAGAAACTGCCAGGTTTTGATAGACTTCTTTAAGTTTACCTGTATATACCCTCAAGATAATAGAAAATCGTTGAAAATCTTTTGTATCCCTGGGAAGCGGATAAAATATCGGTTTAAACAAATTAATAACCCAGATCCCCGTGACATCTTCTATTTTGCTCAAATAATTTGCTACAAAATTTCCTAAGACATCAGGTTCCATTGTATGCACAAAAAGGCTGATATCATCATGTTTGACCCTCTTTGAAAGATAAAGCAGCTGTCCTTTGTTTTTGATGCTTTTCTGTAATTCTTGTCTATGCGATATAATATAGTCACAAATCCCCTTTTTTTCTGATTGGCATTTCATTCTGATTATGCTTATCATAACAATCCCTCCTTTTTTGGCCTAAAATATCTTCCTTTTTTACTAAAGACTCCAGGTGGAAATAATTATTTCAAAATAATTCCAGTTTATCAATAGATTATATAAATATTATGGAATCTCTAATATATCAGATTGGATGAGATATGATATTATTACGAGCTATAATAGAACCCCTACCTAAGGGGATAACTTTTGAGAATCCATTAATTAAACTTGGAATTCAGAAAAAAAGTAATTCTTTCTCTTAGAAAACAGAAACATAAAAAGAATTGAAACCACCTTTACTAAAGAAAATGTTTTCATATAATGGAAAAGAAAGAGAATATAAGTTGGCAAAGAAAATAGAAAATCCTCAACAACTTCTACAAGATGTATTCGAAAGCATAGAGGGTGGAATTATGACCATTGACCTGGATACCAAGATCACTAATTTCAACCGCTCAGCCGAGGAAATAACGGGTTTCAAAAAGAAGGAAGTCATCGCCAAAAACTGCGGAGATATTCTCAAGAATGAACTCTGCCAGGATAGATGTCCGTTGAAAGAAACACTTAAAACCGGAAAACCGGTTTTCAATTATGAGATCATGATCACCGCAAAATCAGGTAAAAAAGTTCCGGTGAATATAACCACCTCTCCGTTACGGTCCAGTGATAACAAGATCATCGGGGCTGTGGAAAATTTCAGGGATCTAACAAAACATAAAGGATTATGGGGAAAACTGCGCGAGGAACGAAACAAGGCACAGCAATATTTGAATATTGCTGGAGTGATCATCGTTGCCATTGACAAAAGGGGGACAGTCACACTTATCAACAAAAAGGGGTGCGAAGTTTTGGGCTATAAGGAAGAAGAGATTATAGGGCTCAACTGGTTTGATCTCGGCGTTCCGGAAAGATTCAGAGAAGAAAGAAAAAACGCTTTCAGAAGAGTGATGGACGGTGAGGAAGAGGAAGCAGAAGACTATGAGAACATCATCATCACAAAGTCTGGCGAAGAAAGGATCATCGCCTGGCACAATACGACGCTTCATGATGATGGACAGACCATCGGCACACTAAGCTCTGGCAATGACATCACCATACGAAAGCAAACAGAAATAGAATTGATCAGGTCAGAGAAACTGGCCTCCTTAGGGCAACTCGCCGCAAGCGTAGCTCATGAAGTTAACAATCCTTTAGCCGGAATTTTAGTCTATATAAAACTTCTTTTAAAAAAACATCAAAGAAGTGAACTGCATAATGCAGAAACACAAAACCAGCTCTTAAAGATGGAAAAAGAGCTCGAGAGGACATCCAGGATAATCAGAAATCTTCTCGATTTCTCACGCCAATCAGATCCAACTGTAAGATCGATAGAGATTAACAAGGTCATAGAAGCTGCCTTATTGCTGGTAAAGCATCAAATAAGCCTGGAAAATATCAAACTTGAGTTGAGATTAGAGCCGCAGCTTCCCCTAGTATGCGCAGATTTTGACCAGATCCAACAGGTATTGATGAATATCATACTCAACGCCACTCAGGCTATGCCAAATGGAGGGACATTAACGATCAATACTTCGGTGGCTGAAGGCATCAAAATCGGAGACTCGATAAAAAAAACAGTCAGAGTTGGTGTGAAAGATACAGGAGTCGGTATCCCTAAGGAGAATTTGGATAGGTTATTCACACCTTTTTTCACCACCAAGGAAAAAGGCAAGGGCGTGGGGCTTGGACTTCCTGTTGTTCACGGGATCATCGAAAGGCATAAAGGAAAGATCAAAGTTAACAGTGAACCCGGTCAAGGAACAACCTTTTCAGTGTATCTGGAAGTGACCGATGAGAAGTAAAACACGAGTCCTCATTGTCGATGATGAAAAGATCGTGCGAGAATCGCTCCGCGATTGGCTGGCAGAGGTCGGTTATGATGTCCAAATCGCTGAATCAGGAGAGGAAGCACTCAAGATAATCAAACAGAAAAAGATAAAGATCATATTGGTTGACCTTGTCATGCCTGGTATGGACGGTATCGAGCTCATGAGAAAGGCACGAAAGATCATTCCAACCATCTCTACGGTCATTATAACTGCATACGGCTCGATCGAAACAGCCATTTCTGCCATACGGGAAGGAGCACACGACTACATCGAGAAACCATTCTGCCCGGAAAAAGTAGAACTCCTTATAAGAAACATGGTAGAGCACCAGGACCTGATCGAAGAAAACATCTCTCTGCGGAAACGGATAGAGGAGAGGTATCTATTTGAAGGGATCATCGCAAAAAGCCCGAAAATGTTAAATGTATTGGAGTTGATTAAAACGGTGGCTCCGACAAGCGCTACTATCCTCATCACCGGGAAAACAGGGACAGGAAAGGAAGTTGTCGCCCGGGCTATCCATAATCAAAGCCAGCGTAAAGACCAGCCTTTTATCGCTACCAGCTGCGCAGCGCTTCCGGAGAGCTTGCTCGAAAGCGAGATCTTCGGACATGAAAAAGGCTCCTTTACAGGTGCCGTGGAAAGAAAGAAAGGCAAGTTTGAAGCCGGAGACAAGGGAACATTGTTTCTCGATGAGATCGGCGAGATAAATGCTAATACTCAAATCCATCTTTTGAGAGCACTTGAGGAAAAAAGGATCACCAGGGTCGGCGGCAACGAAGAGATCGATGTGGATGTGCGCGTCATCGCGGCAACAAATAAAGATCTTAGAGTGCTGATCAAAGAGGGGGTATTTAGAGAAGACCTGTTTTACAGATTAAATGTCGTCACCATAAATCTCCCACCTCTTGAGGAGAGAAAAGAGGACATTCTTCCACTCGCTGAGCATTTTTTAAGAAAGTATGCAAAAGAGAATAACAAAACCATAACAACCTTTTCCCCAGAGGTAATTCAATTCATGTTGAATTATTCATGGCCGGGAAATGTGAGAGAGTTAGAGAATATGGTCGAACGCAGCGTGATCTTATCAAAGAAAAAAACGATCTCTTTCGCAGAAATCCCAAAAGATATTATCCAACATCCTCCCGCTGAAGGAAAAAGTATCGAGTCCGTGACAAAAAACCATATTCTGGCTGTCCTCGAAGAGACAGAGGGAAATATCTCAGAAGCTGCAAAGATCCTCGGTATCCAAAGGATGACCCTTTATAACAAGCTGAAGAAATTCAATATAACTGTCGATAAATTAGACAGGTAGTGTCTAATAATTAGACAGCCTCTAGATAAAAATCAAGACTTCACACCATGCCTGTGTTTCTCTAGTTGTATTATTATCTATTGATTAAAGAATTTACATTCATTCAGCGTTATTTTGGCACATGATTTGCATTATATTGCCTTTCATACTTAAATAATAATGATTGGAGGAAATTATGGACAAAGAAACAATGTTGGTCGTTGAAGATGAAGACATCATGCGCGAGGCTTTATCCGATTATTTTTCAGACGGAGGGCATGAAGTTGATACAGCCCCAGATGGTGATCAGGCATTGGAAAAATTAGATTTTAAAAATTACGACGTTATGATCGTCGACCTTAAATTACCTGGCCGCGACGGGATATCAGTACTGAAAGAAATAAAAACAAAGAATCCTGAAGCGAAAGTGATCATTATCACAGCCTATCCAACAGTTGACACAGAATCGGAAGCTAAACAAGAAGGCGCTCTGCACTACCTTCCGAAGCCTTTTGAGATGGATTATCTTGAAACACTGATCCGCCAGTCTATCGAAGTTGAGATCATCCCTACTCCTGCGGTCGAAGAGCCTGTCGAAGAAGAGAAAATCATAGCTCCATGCATATGGATGCAAGCCGGCATTATCAAGAAGCGAAGATGCACCCTTGGATATCAGTGTTTGGGAGTGTGTGAATTTCATGCCTCCATGATGAAAAAAGAGAATTTCAAAAATGATCCAAAAATAAAACCTTACCTTGAAAAATTGGTCGCTCAAGAAGGAAGATACCAGTGCCGCTATACCATGAGCGGAGAGATATCTTCCAGATCCTGCTCTCAGCTTTATCTCTGCGAGAATTGCGAACTTCACCAGACGATTCAGGATGAAGTTGACCACGAAATCTCCCTAAAAGAGGAGAGAAGGCAAAAGATGAAAACAGGAGAGCACACTCAAGTGACGCTAAAAAAGCCAGCCGAACGAAAAGATCACTGACCAATCTTTCTGTGAGAATCTCTCTTCTGGGAGGTTATGAATCGCTCTGGTTGGAATCATGACATCTCTTTCCCTGGCATGATTTGTCTATGTGCATATAATACTGAAACTGGATCAACCTCCATTCAAGATGACATTACTTGTCAATTTCTGTCCTCCTCTATACAATCATAAAAAATAAGGAGACATTAAGGAGGATATTTGATGACAACTCTTATAAGGCCAATTATCATTTCACTTGTCATCGGACTTGGATTCCTATGTGTTCAAGGAACTCCAAATCAAAAACATCTTGAAATAGAAAAACAGATTTGGCAGCTTGAAGAAAAATACTGGGATACCTGGGTAAAAGGAAATATTGAGAATTACATGTCTTTGCTACACGAAGATTTCATTGGATGGCCATCTTCACTCGAATCCCCAGCAGATAAGGATGCCGCCCGCGAGTTTGTCCAAAACTATATAACTCAGTCAACACCCTTCTCATTTGAGATAAAACCTGCTGCTATAAAGATTATTGCCAATGTATCGATCGTTCACTATTCTCTGATTTCTAAGGATAAGGAAGGGAATCAGATCGGGGACAGCTATCGGATCACACACACCTGGGTAGAACAGGATGGAATCTGGAAAGTCATGGGCGGAATGAGTTCAAAGATAAATGATGATTAAAGATTAACGAGAATTGACACTATATCAAATGGTTTGAAAATCAATACAATTCAGACCGTAGGTTCACCCTCAACAACAATCTCGGTCACAATCCTTCGAGTATACAGAAAAAATTTTCCTTCCTCTTCTACCAATTCAACCTGAAAATTATCATCCTTGTATTTTTGCATTATGTCCTGGGCTTCATTTTTTGATTCATAAGAAATCCCGTCCCACATGTATTTGTTCTCTTCGACGAAAATGAGATTTTTAGGCATAAAAAGCTCCTTCACTCAGGTTTTATACGGACTGGGCCCTAATTTCTTGACCTGCTCGGTAAATTCTTTCATGACCTGAGCAAATCTCGGACCTTCAGAGGCAGAAACCCATTCCAGTCGAAACCTTTCTTCTTCAAGACCAAAATCCTCCAGCATGATATTTATGGCTTCTGCTCGTTTTTCTGTTTTTAGGTTTCCATCCTCATAATGACAGTCACCGGGATGACAACCGCATATCAAAACTCCGTCCGCTCCCTTTGTCAATGCATCGATCACCAGATTGGGATGCACCATACTTGAACACATAACCCTTATAATCCTAACATTATGAGGATATTGAAGCCTGGACACCCCTGCTAAGTCTGCTCCCGTGTAGGAACACCAGTTACAACAAAAGTTTATTATCAAAGGTTCGTATTGATCTTCCATCATAGCACTCCTAAAGCAGCGTTTACCTGAGCCGCAAGCTGTTCCAGCGTAAATCCTTTCACCAATATTCCTTTCTTGGGACAGGTTGCCATGCAGCATCCACACCCTTTACATGCAGCTTCATCCACCTGAACCGTCTTTTTTATGGCACCCTCCCGCATGTACTCGATCAAGGTGATGGCTTGATAGGGACAAGGTTCTATACAGTACGCACACCCATCGCAACTTTCGTCAATGACATGGGAGATATTCGCTTCAAGCTCAAGGCCATCTTTTGATAGAATCGTCGAAGCCCTAGAGGCCGTTGCTTGGGCTTGAATGATACTTTCATCTATGGCCTTGGCCGAATGAGCCAATCCACATAAAAAGACTCCTTCCGTGGCAAAATCAACGGGGCGCAATTTCATATGCGCCTCAAGGAAGAATTTTTCTCTGGTTAACGGCACTTTCAAAAATTGGGCGATCTCCTCATTCCCTTCATCGGCCACGATTCCAGCCGAGAGAATCACTGCATCAGCAGATATTTCGATCGGCATTTTTAAGGTCTGATCAAAAATCTCAATTTTCAATCCAGTACCGTTTTTAGCCACTTCTGGCTTCCGGTCTTCCTCATACCTCATGAATATGACACCTTGCTCCCTGGCTTCTGTATAGTATTTTTCTTTAAATCCATACGTTCTCATATCACGGTACAGAACATAAACATTTGTTTCGGGTGAAAGCTCTTTTAGTTTCAAGGCATTCTTCACAGCCACAGAACAACAAATCCTCGAGCAATAGGGTCTTTCCTCATCCCGAGATCCGACGCATTGAATCATCACAACGTTCTTGGGAATTCTTTGGCTCCGCGGATTTGCCCATTCTCCCCCTGTTCCGATCCGTTCTTCAAGCTCAACTTGGGTCATGACACTTTTGCTCTGCCCGTATAAATATTCTTTGGGCTCATACTCTTTTGCTCCCGTGGCCACGATCACAACACCATGTTCAAACTCTGAAGATTTTCCGTTTGCGGATACGGTTGTTTTAAAATCACCGATCGAGCCTTCGATATGTTTAATTTTAGCCTCTGTATAGACATGGATGTTTTTAGCACTTTTCACCCGATCAACAAGTGAGTTCAATTCCTCTATTGGATCATCTCCGGTTAAGAGATAACGGATATGTCTCAGATTTCCTCCGAGCTCCTTTTCTTTCTCCACCAAGTAAGTAAAATATCCCTGATCTGCCAGATCGAGCGCAGCAGTCATGCCAGAAACCCCTCCCCCGATAACAAGAGCGGATTTAACAACATGTTTATACCTTTTTTGCAGGGGCTCCAATAAACACGCCTTGGCTACCGCCATTCTCAACAGGTCTTTGGATTTAATTGTCGCCTCTTTCGGCTCCGCCATATGGACCCATGAACATTGATCTCTGATATTAGCCATTTCAAACAGATACGGATTGAGTCCGGCTTCCCGGAGTGAGTTTCGGAATAGAGGCTCATGAGTTCTTGGCGTACAAGAAGCAACGACCACGCGATTTAAATTATGCTCTTTTATCTTCTCTTTGATGATCTCTTGAGTATCATTCGAACAGGTATAAAGATTATTGTCTGCAAAAACAACATTCGGCAGAGTTTTCGCATATTCAACCACATCGGGAACATTTACTACTCCGGCAATATTAGATCCGCAGTGGCAGACAAACACACCTATCTTAGGTTCCTGCCCGATAACATCAATTTCAGACGGGTATTCCTTTTTTTCTATCAAAGTCCCCTTTACATCTTTCAATAAAGAGAGAACTTTTGATGATGTTCCAGACGCCTGCATGATCGTCTCGGGGATGTCTTTAGGTTCAGTAAAAGGTCCGGCAACATAAATCCCTTTTCGAGTAGACTCGGCAGGATTAAAAACAGATGTTTTGCAAAAATTGAATTCATTCAACTCGATGCCGAATATTTCAGCGATCTCTTTTGCAGAATCTGGGGGAAGCATGCCGACAGATAAAACAACCAGGTCATATTCTCTTGAATCCTTCCTATCGTACTCACCCAAATACTCAATGGTAAGATTTTGTGTTTCAGGATTTTCTTTTACAACGGGGGGGCGGCATCTGATAAAATCTATGCCGAGTTCCTTACCCTTCTGGTAGTATTCATCAAATCCTTTACTGAATGCCCGCATGTCCATGATGAAAATATCACAATCAAGGTCTTCACCTGCATGCTCTTTAGCGATGATAGCTTCCTTGGTGGCATACATACAGCACACAGAAGAACAATAATCCCGTTCACATTCGCGGGAACCCACACATTGGATAAATCCAATCCTTTTGGGTTCTTTTTTATCACTTGGTCTCAAGACCTTGCCCAGATAAGGCCCTGTTGTTGACAAAATTCTCTCGAATTCGATCGAAGTCACAACATTAGGATAAAGTCCGTACCCTAAATCTTCCTTTGATTCCGGATTGAATAAAGCTGCGCCTGGAGATAAAATGACGGCTCCGACATTCAATTCCATTTTTTCTTCTTTTTGTTCGAAATCAATCGCATCTGCCTCACAGACTTCCTGGCAGATTTTACATTCCTCTTTGAGCAAATGAGCACAATATCTTTCATCTATAGTTGCTTTATTGGGAACAGCTTGTGGATAGGAAATGTAAGCCGCTGACCTCTCTTGTAATCCCTGATTGTATTCATCCAAAATGGGGACTATTTCGTTCTTACTGATTTCATCTAGAGTGATTTTCCCCGTAGGACAAATAAAGGCACATGCCCCGCAAGTCTGGCAGACATCTGAAAGCACATCAAAAGGCGGGCTAACCATCCGCTTGGAACCACGATTAACAAAACTGATGGCATTGATTCCCATTCTTTCTTGACAAACTCTTACGCAGAGACCGCAAAGATAACAATTGTCATCTTTCATCTTGATCCGTGTTTCTTGTACTCCTTGTTCTTCTGCAGCCATCTTTATGGCTTCTGAATCAGGGCATCGGGCCAGCAGCAATTCAAACATCAATTTTCGTGTTTTTTTTATTCTCTCAGTATCTGTCTGTATGACCAAATTATTGATAGCTGGATATGTACAAGAAGATTGTATGGTTGTTCTGCCGTTTTGAGTGATTTCGACCAGGCACAATCTGCAGGCACCATATGGGAGTAGAGCCTTATGATGGCAGAGAGTGGGGATCTTAATTCCTGCACTCTCGATGCATTCCAAAAGTGTTGCGCCTTCGGGGTACTCTCCCTCATTTCCGTTTATTGTCAGCTTTACCAAGACGGGCCTCCGTATTTAACACATTTTTTAAAATTCTCATCCCTTATCATTCTAAAAATCCAATTTTCTCATTATTCAAGCATCCGGATATATCCGTATTCAGTCTTTCTTTTCCAAATCACACCGGAGGCAGCGTTTGGCTTCAGAAACAGCATCGGTTTCACTCAAACCCAGCTCTACCTCTTTAAAACATCCCGGCCTTTCGCCAACTGGAATCATCGGCATCTCAGGCCTCTTTAGGCTTTCAACTTCTTCCTCTGAAAGCTCATAGGCCTCGACTTGATCTGCGGGACGAGTCACCTCATAGGCCACTTCGAGTTTCTCACCACTCACGAATTTGTCTATCATCTGGGCCGCTGTCTTTCCATGGGCCATGGCACCTGTTACCGTGTTCGGACCAGATACAGCATCTCCTCCCGCAAAGATCCCTTCGATATTCGTGTGCAGAGTTTCAGGGTCAACCTCGATCGTGCTCCATTTAGATATTTTCAGTCCGTTCTCGCCTGCAATTAAAGACACTTCCGGTTCCTGGCTGATGGCAAGGATCAAAGAATCAACATCCACCGTGAACTCAGATCCTGGGATAGGTACCGGTCTTCTTCTGCCGCTTTCATCCATTTCCCCAAGCTCCATCTTGATGCATTCTATCCTCTTCAATCTACCGCTGGTGGCTAGGACTTTAACTGGAGCCACAAGCATCTGTATGTCAATTCCTTCGATGACTGCCTCATCTATCTCACTCCTGATAGCCGGCATCTCTGCTTTTGTCCTGCGGTAAAAAATCTTGGTGTCTTTTCCCAAACGCTTTGCCACCCTGGCCGCGTCAATAGCAGAATTTCCACCACCGATGACGATAACTTTCTCTCCGATCTTCACCTCATTGTCAACATTGTAATCCCGCAAAAACTCAACCGCATCAAGAACGCCTTCAGAATCCTCATCTGGAATCCTCATCTTCAAACCCTTATGAGCGCCAATGGCCACAAAAACCGCTTTATACTCTTCTTTGAGCTGGGCAAGAGAAATGTCTTTTCCTATCGTTGTATTCGTTTTTATCTCAACACCTAATTTCTTTATCCTGTCAATCTCATATTTGAGAACATCCTTGGGCAATCGGAACTCAGGTATGCCTAAGTAAAGCATGCCTCCTGGTTCATTATGACTTTCAAAAATGGTCACAGGATAGCCTTTGAGAGCAAGATAATGGGCACAAGTCAAGCCTCCCGGTCCAGATCCAACCACGGCAATACGCTCCTCTTTTTTTGCTTCTGGTTTTAAATCGAGAGCAACTTCGTGCTCCATTTCATAGTCAGCGAGAAAACGTTTTAGAGATTTGATGGCGATAGGATCATCCCACTCGCCAGCGACACATTTTCCCTCGCAGGGACTGTCACAGACACGTCCACAGATCAAAGGAAGAGGATTTTCTTTCAAAACGACCTTGATAGCTTCCTCATATTTGCCTTGGGCAAGATATCCGATATAACTCGGGACATCCTGTGATATTGGACATGTATGCTGGCAGGCAGAGGAAATTATTCCTTTGCACACCATGGCAGGGCACCTTTTATACTTTATGTGCTGGATATATTCCTCTCTAAAATATTTCAGAGTGCTTAAGACCGGATTGGGCAAAGTCTGGCCCAATCCGCACATCGAAGCATCTTTAATGGCATTGCTGAAATCTTCTAAAATTTCAAGATCCTGTTCTTCGCCTTCGCCTCTGCATATTTTTTTCAGGACATCCAGCAAAATTGACGAGCCATCCCGACAGGAAGTGCATTTTCCACAGGACTCGTCATTTGTAAAGTCAATAAAATACTTGGCCACATCCACCACACAGGTGTCTTCATCCATGACGATCATGCCGCCTGATCCCATTATTGAGCCGGCCTCCGTCAACTTTTCAAAATCCACCGGGAGGTTGATCATATTGGCCGGGATGCATCCTCCAGAAGGTCCGCCAGTCTGGACAGCTTTAAATTTCTTGTCTTTTGGAATCCCGCCTCCGATATCATAAATAATCTCTTTTAAGGTGATCCCCATCGGAACTTCCACCAATCCCGTATTATTGATCTTTCCCACAAGAGAGAAAACCTTGGTGCCTTTGCTCATTTCTGTACCAATGCTCGCAAACCAATCCGCTCCTCTGTTTATAATAGGAGGAATGGTCGCCCAGGTTTCAACATTATTGATATTTGTGGGTTTTCCCCATAATCCCGATTCAACCGGATAAGGAGGTCTTTGTCTGGGCTCAGGAGGACGGCCTTCGATCGATGCAATAAGGGATGTCTCTTCACCACAGACAAAAGCCCCGGCCCCTTGCTTAATATGGATATCAAAACTGAAATCCGTATCGAAAATATTCTCCCCGATCAATCCATATTCCTTTGCCTGGTCAATAGCCAGCACCAGTCTTTCCATAGCCAGAGGATATTCAGCTCGGATGTAGACATACCCTTCCTTTGCTCCAATAGCTCTTGCTCCGATCAGCATCCCTTCCAAAACTGAATGGGGATCAGCTTCGACAATGCTTCTATCCATATAGGCGCCTGGATCCCCCTCATCGGCATTGCAAATGATATATTTGATATCACCCTTTGCTTTTTTGCATAATTCCCATTTTAAGCCAGTAGGAAATCCTCCGCCTCCTCGGCCTCGAAGACCAGATTTTTTTATTTCTTCGATTATTTTGTCCGGTGTCATTTCTGTAAGGGCTTTAGCCAGAGCTTTATATCCATCTCTGGCAATATATTCATCGATTATTTCTGGGTCGATCAGGCCCCTGTTTCTAAGAGCGATCAATGTCTGCCGAGAGAAAAATCCGATATCCATCATCTTCGGAATGGCGATCTCTTCTTTTTCGGGAGTGAACATAAGCTTCTTCACCGGTCTCCCTTTTAAAAAGTGTTCTTCCACAAGATGGGGGATCACATCTTCTGTTATGGATTGATAGAAGATCCCATCAGGCATGACTACCATGACAGGTCCCAAAGCACAAAATCCGTTACAGCCGGTCATAACGACAAGGGCTTCCTTATCCAATCCTTGTTTGACCAATTCTGCCTCTAATGCTTCTTTTATTTTAAAAGCTTTATTAGAAACACAGGCCGTTCCTGCACATAACATTAGATGTAATCTGTATTTGTCCGTATTGTTTTCGTTCATCATCCGTTTGCCCTCTATTTAAAATGACACCTTAAAATCAATCAGGAGACCCTCTCGCTGCCTTTGGCTAAAGCATATTCCTCTATGATCTTTCCACCAAGAACATGGCCCTCTAAAATTTTACGAACCTTATCTGGATTCAGATCGCCATATTTGACAGGAGCTTCATCCTTCAACTCGATGGTCATCATCGGCTCTTTGCTGCATAATCCAGCACAGCCGGAGCTTGTCAAGATAACATCCGTTATCTCTTTTTTTTCCAGCTCCTCAATCAACATGTTCATGATATTTCTTGCCCCGGCAGCAATTCCACAGGTTCCCATATGAACCGTTATTTTCGCTCTACCGGCTCCATCCCTTAAAAGGACCGTTTTCTTCACTCTCTGACTGATTTTGTCTAAATCATCAATTTTCAATTTTGGCATTGTTCTTATCCATAAAAATAATTTTTGAGCCAGTATAACTGGTTTTTTGATTAATTTTTGACATTTTCATAGGTTTTAAGAATTTCCGGGACATTGTTCTTGGCGATCTTCCCGTGTATGTTTTCCCCTACTTTCAATACCGGAGCCAGTCCGCAACACCCGATACATCGAACGGACTCGACCGTAAAGATCATGTCTTGCGTCGTCTCCCCTCTTTTAATCCCGAGTTCGCTCTCAAAAGTTGAGATTATCCTTTCAGCACCCTTGACATGACAAGCGGTCCCGAGACAGATGGTAATGATATGTTTTCCTCTCGGCACCATGCTGAAGGCGTTGTAAAACGAAGATATCCGTAATACTAGGCTCAACGGCATGTTCAATTCATCCGCAACGTACCTCAGAACCGATTCAGGCAGGTAATTATAGGTGTCATTGGCCTTTTGAAGTATGGGGACCAAAGATTTTTCCGATCGCTCAAAGTCCTTGAAAATATTATTCATGATCTCCATGTCTTTGACGGTTATTTCGATCTTATCTTTCTCCGGTGTGATATAGAGGATGTTTTGGACGGGGCAGTTGGCCACACAAGAACCACAGCCTGTGCATTTTTCTTCATCGACATATCGAGGTCTTTTAATTATCTCCACATTGAAATTTCCGGCACCTCCTCTAATCTTTTCAATATCGGCTAAAGTGATGACTTCAATGTCCTTATGCCGGCCGACTTCGACCAGTCTCGGAGCCATGGTACACATGGCACAATCGTTGGTGGGAAAGGTTTTGTCTAGTTGGGCCATCACCCCTCCGATAGCGGGCTTATTGTCTAACAAATATACCTTTACTCCGGATTCTGCCAGGTCAAGAGCGGCTTGCATTCCTCCGATTCCGCCCCCGACAATAAGTGTAGATCCAATTTTTTTTGTCTCTGTTTTGTTTTCATGCATTTTCTAAGACCGCCTTTTCAGGTGCTTCCTTTTGGACCGCCCTCTCTTTGACCGCTTGAAAATATACAGCAAGAGGACGGAATGCAAGGTGCGCCCACTTGCCAAATGGAACTTCTACGGCCAGCATGGCTACAGCGATAACCAGATGGGCGGCATAGGTGTAATAGGTAGCCAGCGGCAATCCCATGTATCTAAATATGTGGACCAATATCCCTGATACCGTTGTCAATAATATCAGTATCGGGAACAGCCAGTCGCTGAGGTCTGAGAAACGGTGGATCTGCTCGCGCTTTCTGATACGGCCGATAAGGATCTCTATTGTGCCGAAGAGAAGAACAGCCGTAGCATAATAACCAAGCCATCTCTGAGGATGAGTCAAAGGATAGATCTTATCTGTTTGAAACCACATCAGCAAAACCACAACCAAAAAGAGCATCAAGATATATCCAGAAACGAGCAACAGATGTTTGAGCCATCGCCCCGTGTTATTGGCACATTTCAGAAATATCTTCTGGCTAATGAAATGCCAGATCAATGTTTTAGCCTCAATCAGAAACACCGAAAGAGGGACCTTGACCTTTTCGCCCTGATTCATGGTATACCCGAATCCATCTTTCATGAAACCACGAATGATATCTGGGATCTTGGCACTTGTTCCTTCATGCATGACAAACCAGTACATACGGAATGCATTCGAGAGTAGAAAAAATGCGAGCCCCGCAAAAAGGAGCAGGTCAAAAATATGAACCAGATGAGCAGGGGCAAAAGTATTGAGCTCAACCCGTTCTGTGACAAGAGGTCCATGAAAAAGAAATATCAGGACCGTCATAAAGACACCGACGGCTAAAAGAGCCCCGAATTCCCACAATTTGGACTTGTAGAATTTCGCGGAGAGACCTGTCCAGTCATATTCAGCAGTGAGATAGCGACGAAGCGTCATCATGGCCTCTCCAGGTTCTGTTTCTCTCGGGCAGGCCTCAGAACAGTCTCCACAGTAATAACATAACCAAGGATCCAGACTGCCTCGAAGTACTTTATTCAGACCCAAGAGAACATACCGCATGGTTTTTCGGGGAAATGATGCAGAGTCGCTGGTCAAATCACATTTAACCGTACAACTGCCGCATTGATAACACGCGTTTGGATCAAAATCTCCATACTTCTTGACCTCGGCCAATAAACCCGGATCGCTTTTAACTTTCATCATGCTTCACCTTGCAATTTAAGAGTTTATGATCAAATGTTATACAGTTCACCCCTGAAGGGATGAAAATTTGGGGAATCAATGAAATGGGAAGGGATTCATTGTTATCGATAAAAACATATAAGGACATGATAATTTTGTCGATGAATCAGCAGATCATAAAAGACAATATAATGTTAATTAGAACTGGATATTCTATGGGATATCAAAAGACAATGTCAAGACTTCTTTTAATTTAATTCCTTCATTATTAATAACTTATTAAGTTTATAGATATTCTAATAATAAATCTTTAAAGAGAAGACAAATAACCGGGATCTATCCTATTTAAGAAGATGATATTTATGAGACATGACTTCTTATCATGATCACTCAAAATGTACTGTTTATAGCCTCCTTCCAGATAAAGCAATGGCTGTTTAAAGAAAAAACATGTATAATTTTGTCAGGTAATCACCAAAACAAATGGTGATACCCTTTAAATTCTTTCGACAAATAAATGAAAAAAAAGGAAGTTCTTGTTTTTGAGGATCTTTTGGGTTCGAACAAAAAAGTGGCCTCAACCATCCGAAAGAAACTCACTCAAAATGGAATTCTAACGATCAATCTCATGAGTTCTCCAGGCGCAGGAAAAACCACTCTCTTGGAGCGCATTGCTGAGCATTTAGAACCGGATCACAAAATGGCTGTGATTGAAGGAGATATAGAAACAGAGCGAGACGCAGATAGAATACGAGCCAAAGGAATTCCCGCATGGCAGATCATGACCGGGGGAGCCTGTCACCTGGAGGCCAAGATGATCGCACGTTTGTTCTCTGAAATCCCCTCCGATCTGGATTTTCTGTTCATCGAAAATGTCGGGAATCTTGTCTGTCCAGCCAGCTTTGATCTCGGGGAAAACATCCGGTGCACTCTGCTCTCGACTCCGGAAGGAGATGACAAACCAAAAAAATACCCAAAGGCATTCATCACATCAGACTGCCTTGTCATCACCAAAGCCGACCTGTCCGGCCTCCTCCCCTTCCAGACAGAAAAAGCGATCCATGAGGCCCTGACCATCAATCCTAGATTAAAAACATTCATCACTTCGGCTATAAAGGACACAGGACTTCAAGCCCTTATTGAATATTTCAAGACCGAATTAATGAAACTCCGCTCCTAAAATGCATGAACTATCGATCGTCGCTAACCTTTTCGAGATACTTGAAAGAGAGGCAAAAGAAAAAAAAGCAAAAAAGATCACCGCGATAAAGCTTCAGATCGGTCAATTATCCGGGATCGTCCCTGAACTTTTCCGGTCTGCCTTTGAAATTTATAAAAAAGAAACCGTTGCGGCAGATGCGGAACTAGAGATCGATATCGTTCCTTTCAAAGTCAAGTGCCAAAAATGCAAGACAGAGATGACGAAAGAAGATTTTATTCTGACCTGCGACCAGTGCGGTTCAAACGACATAAAATCCCTGTGCGGGACAGAGTTGCTGTTAGAAACGATCGAACTGGAAACCTAAAGAACAGATCATGAAAAAATTAGAAGAACTGGCAAAAAAAACCATTTTATCTCTTAAACAGCTCGTACAGATCGAAGCACTAATCGCCAAAAACAAACATTACCCTTTGAGTACGATCCGAGAGGAGATCGCATGGTTCTGCACTGAAATAGGATTGCCTGATTACTACTTTAAAACCACGCCTTTAATAACAATTTCCGATCATATCGAAGCCGTTAAGGCCGCAAAGATCATGGCCTCTGTCCAGAAAGGCAAAAACCTCGAGATCAATCTGGCAAGAGAGCTGGAGAATGAGGCCATCTACCTTGTCGATGACAACCACTACAAGGCCTTGAAGGTCGAGAAACGGATCGAAAAAAAATATCCGAATTGCCGCCTCCAGTCATACCGGACAAAAGGAAAAGTCCTCGGAGTTGATCATTTGCGGATTTACCTCGTCTATATGCCCAAATTCGAAATGAAGGAATCCATGAAATGTGAGTATGACTTGAAGAAGGTTTCATGTCCGGAATTTATGAAAACATCCACATCGGAAACGCAAAAAAGATACCAAGACATCCTCAAACGGTCTGTCGGCTGGGAGACTCCTTTGATCAAGATCTCGCATAAGAAGCAGACCAATGAAATTCGCCTCATGGTCGGGACCAACATGACAAAAGGCTCCCGGTTCTTCTCCAACGTTTCTGATGTTATCCATTCTCACTCTCTGGTATCCACGCGGAAATATGCCGAGCAATTTTCTAATGGAAAAACAGTCTATGCTTTTTATCTGGATGACATCACAGATGAAGATTTTATCCGTCATCTTGTCGAGGACATCAGTCTCATCTATGCCATTCCTCAAAGCCCCCTCTCCGAGCTCTTTCGAGAGGGCAAGCTCACCGCTCAGGAAACCGTCTTCGGAGTGGCAACCTGGAGCTTTGTCCACCAATTTTTAAGTGCTTACAACGAGGAATACCTCCGGCTGGCCAAGGAGTTGAAAAGCTCTCCAGAACTCCTGGGGGTCCTAAGAACTCTACGGACCAGACTCGTCAAGGACACTTACGATGAATCCCGGGTATGGGATGCCCTCCTCCAAAATCATGCATACCTGAAGAAACTTTTTCTTTTCTTTGATAAAAAATTCAACGTACATTCCAACGGTCATGACATCGAAAAAGACCTTCATAAATTCGAAGAAGAGATCGACCAGAATATTTCTGTCGGGATCGACCGGGATGTCATGAAGACGGTCATCCTTTTCATCCGGTCTGTACTGAGGACAAATTTCTATAAAAAAGAGAAAAACTCCCTTGCCTTTTTGTATGATCCCTCTTTCCTCAACAAAACAGACTATCCTGAAAAACCTTTCGGCGTTTTTCATGTCATCGGAAACGAGTTCAGAGGATTCCATATTCGTTTCAGGGATATTGCCAGAGGAGGCATCCGACTAGTTCTTTCAGACAATCTGCAAAACTATCTCAATAATTCAGACTTCATATTCGATGAAAATTACAATCTCGCCTTGACACAACAGAGAAAAAACAAAGACATAGCCGAGGGGGGGGCAAAAGGGACGATCCTCCTGCACTGGGGATTCCAGGATCAGCCTGAAATCGCTTTTAAAAAATACATCAGTGGATTGTTGGACTTGATGATCCCCGATGAGAGCATGATCGATTATTATGGTCAAGAAGTGATCTTGTTCCTCGGGCCCGATGAAGGAACGGCCGATCTCATGGCTTGGGCGTCTCGCCGAGCCAAAGCTGTCGGTTATTCTTATTGGCAGTCTTTTTCCACAGGGAAACCCGCACACATGGGAGGAATCCCCCACGACCTATACGGCATGACGACACAGGGGGTTCACCAGTATGTGAAAAATACACTCAGAAAATTAAATCTCAAAGAGAAAAATATCACCAAAGTCATGACAGGCGGACCCGACGGCGACCTGGGGAGCAATGAGATCCTGATCTCCCGTGATACAATCAAAGCCATTATCGATGGATCAGGTGTCCTCTATGATCCAAAAGGCATTGACAGAAAGGAACTGATTCGATTGGCTAAGAACAGGAAACCCATTTCTTTCTTCTCAAAAGACCGCTTATCAGAGGCAGGATTTCTGGTAGAGATTTCAGACAGGAATATGTTTTTGCCTGATGGGTCAAAGATCAGGAATGGTATCGAGTTTCGGAATGCATTCCATTTTGACCCCCGGTTTTCTGCGGATCTGTTCGTTCCCTGTGGAGGCCGGCCCGCATCGATCAACATCGATAACTGGACTCAATGCCTCGACAGGAAAGGAGCCCCGCGGTTCAAAATCATTATCGAAGGAGCTAACCTTTTCATCACACAGGAAGCCCGTCTGCGCTTCGAAGAAAAGAGTGTCATTATCTATAAAGACTCTTCTGCCAACAAAGGCGGTGTAACATCTTCCTCCATGGAGGTCTTTGCCAGTTTAGCGCTGTCCGACCAAGAATATGAAAGCCTGATGACCGTCAAGAACAAGAAAGTTCCTGCGTTCCGAAAGACATACATCCAAGAGATCATCGAAATTATCAAACTCAATGTATCTCTGGAATTCGAAATCATTTGGATGGAAAATCAAGAAAAGGGCACTCCCCGATCTGTCTTGACCGAAGTTTTGAGCAGGAAGATCAACGAAGTGGCTGATGCGGTGTATGCTTCAGATCTTTTCAAGAACAAAAGACTCTTTAAAAAAGTTATCGAGTGCTGCTGTCCCCGCACTCTCATTGATACCATCGGATTTGCGGCCATTCTTAAAAGAATCCCTGATCCTTATCTTAAGGCTGTCTTCGCCTCGCGTCTTGCCAGCCGGTACGTCTACACATTCGGGATCGAGGCTGACGAGATCAATTTTTATGAATATATCCAAAGCTACAAGTAGGGCCGCTTTTTTGATTTCGAACAAGGTTAAATGATCATGAGCAAGAAAAATGGATCTGCAGATTATACATTTCTCCCTGTAACAAACGAGAGTACACCGGAATGAAAACAAATTCCGTGAACTTCAAGCAATATAATGCTTGTCCTGCATGCACCAGTTCCCGGATCGAACTCTACAGAAAGAGCACTTTCGATTTTCATTCCTTAAGAAAAGACAATCTAAAAATCACAGATAAAGACTATGGAAAAATTTGGGATCTATGGCGCTGCTGCGACTGTATGCATCAGTTCGCCAATCCCTATCCTTCATCCTCCTTTCTCTTCTCACTCTATGAAGGGATCGAAGATACTCTGTATGACCAAGAAGCAAGCGGCAGGGCGCACAATTTTCTTCCCATCCTCACCTATCTGGAAAAAATGTATCCACAAAAAGGGTCTCTTTTCGATATCGGGGCAGCGACAGGCATCCTCATGAAGACAGCCGAGGAAAGAGGATGGGATCCGGAAGGGATCGAAGCCAGCCGCTGGTCGGTTAGAATCGCTGAAGAAAAATATGGGATGAAGATCATCAGCGGAGATTTCCTTACAGCTGACCTTAAAAAAGACCACTATCAAGCCGTCACTATGGTCGATTTCATCGAACATGTCCCCCATCCCATGGAATGTATCAGAAAAGCCCATGGGATTCTTTCACCGCACGGCACTCTCTGTCTCGTCACCCCTGATGTAAAAAGCCTGGCCGCAAAAGCGATCGGCAAAAAGTGGTGGCATTTCCGGCCTGCGCATCTCGGATACTTTTCTTTTCATAGTCTGGCTACCATGCTCTATAAGGCGGAATTTCGCCTGACAAAGGTCAGACGTTATTCCTGGACTTTTAGCGCACATTACCTCCTATCCCGTCTTCCTGTCCTGAATCATTTCATAAAAAATCCCACACTGGCTTCTTTTTGGAAAAAAATTCAGATAAAATTACCTCTCCAGGACTCATTAGAAATTTATGCAAAAAAAAGCTCCTAAAATAGATCCTTACTTCAGGGCCATGCGGTTAGAGAGGTGGCCCAGAAGTCTTGCCATCTATGCGGGGAGCACTGCTTTTTTTTTCCTGAATAAAGACCTTTTCCTAGCGAACTCTGTTTCCAATATCATCCTTCGTATCATCCTTTCCTTTTTCCTGACCTGGGGAATATCGACAGCGAACTATGTCGTCAATGAGATCGCCGACGTTCCTCATGACATCCATCACCCTTCAAAGAGCAACCGGCCGCTTATAAAAGGAGAGATAGATAAAACTCATTTCATCATGATGGGGATATTGATCACTATTCTCAGTCTCGTCCTTTCCGGTATTCTCTTCACCCGAGTCTTCACCTATTCCCTGCTGGGGCTCCTGATCGCAGGTTTCCTCTACAATATCAAACCCATCCGGACAAAAGATATTCCTTTCCTTGATTCGATCTCCGAATCTGCAAATAATCCTATCCGTTTTTTTATCGGCTGGTTTGCCTTCTCCCCGGGAACACTTTTTCCTCCGATCAGCTTGCTGCTCTGCTGGTGGGCATTCGGAAATTATCTTCTCGTTGCGAAAAGACTCTCTGAATTTCACTCCCTGAAGGAAAAAGCCGGAGACTACCGCGCCTCTCTCAGAAGGTATTCTGAGGGTTCCTTGATATTCGGCATGGTTTTCAGCGCTGGTGTCTTTTTTTCGACATATATCCTCTTTTCCGTCACATATTCGCTCTACGCCTTTTTGTATCTGTCGCCTTTTCTGTTCTTCTATTTCTATCTCATCTTCCAAAAAACCCTTAAAGAGAAGGGCATCATGGAAGAACCGGAGAGGCTTCTCAAAAATCCTGTGTTTGCAGTCTATACCCTTTTTCTTGTCGTCCTGTTCCTGATCGCAGCTTATATCAGCTCGATATAACTATCTCCCGGCTACTGTCCCTCGAGCTTATCAGATCTAAATGTTGAGACCTTGTCGAAAAACTCTTTTGTATGGTACATTAGATTCACAATTTTAACAGGAATGCACAATGGAACCTCTTGAGATAACACTCAAACTGTTCCTCGCCGTGGCCCTGGGAGGCCTCATCGGTTTGGAAAGAGAAACCAGCCAGAAGCCTGCCGGTTTCCGGACGAACATCCTCATCTGCATCGGCGCCACCATGATGATCATCCTGGCGAATTTGGTTTTCCAGGACGCCACCCCTACCGGGAGCGAGATCACTCGCATAGCTGCTGGTGTTATCACCGGAATCGGTTTTATCGGAGCCGGGACCATCATCCAGGCCAGAGGATCTGTCCTCGGCCTGACATCAGCTGCCACTCTCTGGGCTGTGACGGTGCTTGGGCTTCTCATCGGGTCAGGATATTATCTTATCGCCACCATCTATACCGGTGTTATCATTCTCACTCTGATCTTGTTCAGACGCGTCGAGGAGCAATTCATCAAAAAAGCACATCACCGCTATCATGTTAAAACAAAGGACTCAAAAAAAGCTCTATTCAACATCAAGAAGATCGCCCTTCATGAAGGATTGAAATTCCGAGAATTGACGTTGAAAACGGACGACGAGATCAAAGTCATCCACTTCTCCTTTTATTCCGATGAGGAAAAAGAACAGAATTTCATGGACGGCCTGCTCAACATCGACAATGTCTTTGAGATCAAGATTGATTAAGCACAAACTCCTCATCGCGACCACTAACAAAGGCAAAGCAAGGGAATTCCGAGCTCTCTTCAAAGGCCTTCCCCTGTCGGTCTTTACACTCTCTGATCTCGGGTCTTTTACGCCCTTTGAAGAAAAAGGAGATTCATTCCTAGATATCGCAAGCGGGAAGAGTCTTTTCTATAATGACAGATGGAAAGATCATATCCTGGGAGAGGATTCAGGTTTAGAGATCGATTTCTTAGAAGGAGCGCCAGGGATCTATTCCGCCCGGTTCTCAGGACTGAATGCGGATGATGAAAAAAACATACGGAAGGTCCTCTCTCTTATGAAGAACGCCCCCTCTGATAAGAGACAGGCTCGCTTTATCTCCTGTATGGTGTTATCCAAAAAGGGAAAAGTCCTGAAGGCGATCGAGGAATTCGCATTGGGATCCATCCTCCAGGAAAAGAAAGGCACGGGAGGATTCGGATACGATCCGATCTTCTACTATCCTCCTCTAGAAAAGACGTTCGCTCAACTAGACCCTGAAATCAAAAATCAGGTGAGTCACCGCGGGAAAGCCTTCAAAATACTCAAAGATTATATCAAGGAAAACATCTTGGATTGAGGAGTTGACAGGAAAAATCAGACTGCCTGTCGCCAATAATCCAAAAGATCCAACAGGGTTTTCTCCAAAGGGATTTTCGGGTCCCAGCCTGTGGCCTTTTGGATTTTTCCATGGCTGCCGACAATCAAAGGGATATCTGTTTTTCTTAATTTGCTCTTGTCGACCTGGACATCGATATCAACCGATGACAAGGACAGCAGCATCTGCAATATATCATTTAAAGCAATCGATTTCCCGCAGCAGACATTATATGTCTCTCCTGTTTCTCCTTTTTTCATGAGAAGGGTGTAGGCTTCGACAACATCCCTGACATCTGTATAATCCCTTTCAACCTGAGTGTTGCCCACCCTGATAACAGGGTTTGTCAGTCCTTTTTCGATCCGAGCGATCTGGAACGCCCAATCCGAGCAGACAAAATCCGGGCTCTGCTCCGGTCCAGTATGTGGAAAAGAGCGAGTAATGATAATATCCAGACCCTCGATCCGGACATAGTATCGGGAAAGGGACTCCAGACAGAGTTTGGAAAAAGCATACGGATTCACGGCATCAACAGGATCTTCTTCTCTGAAAGGTGTTTCTTTCCTGCCCTGCATGCCGTAGACGTCTGACGTGCTGACAACCAGAATCCTGGCACCAGGAGAATGGGCCTTTACTGCCTCGAACAGATGAACGGATCCTAGAAGGTTGATATCCAGGGTATCCCGGGGATTTTCCCAGGAATTCCTGACATTGCTCACAGCTGCAAGATGAAACACCCAGTCCGGTTGGATATTTTTAAATGCCCGAAAGACATCCTGCTCCTGACGGACATCAAGATGCAGGAGCTCGCAATCAAGAACATCCATGACGTCTTCGGGCTTTTCTGGAAAGATCATTCCGGCAATGGGATGCGAGCCCGGAAGAAATCGGATGAGGTGGCGCCCGGCAAATCCGGATGCACCTGTTACAAGGATCTTCAAACCCTTTGCCTCCAATAATCCAGAAGATCCTGAAGTGACTGTTTGAACGGTATCTCAGGTTTCCATCCTGTCAGCGTCTGAAATTTCGTGCAGTCTGAAAGAAGGACGGGAACATCGGAAGGACGCAGTCTCTGAGGATCGACCTCGACATTTACAGGGATATCAGTCATGGAGAGGAGCATGTCCAGGACTTCCTGCCCTTGGTATGCCTTGCCGGTGCCGATGTTATAGACATCGCCCGCTTCGCCTTTTTCGAGGACCAGCCAATACGCTCTGACAGTGTCCCGGACATCGGTGAAATCGCGCTTGGCCTCGAGATTTCCAACCCGAATCACAGGCGGCACCTTTTTTTTCTCGATCTCTGCGATCTGTTTCGCAAAGTTCGAGCATATAAAGACTTCCCCCCTGCGGGGGCCTGTATGATTGAAGCCGCGTGTCCTGACTGTCTCGAGTCCATAGCTCTTAAAATACTGATAAGCCAAGTAATCCTGCGCGACCTTGCTTACCGCATATGGACTCAACGGCCGGAGCGGATTGTCTTCCCTCATGGGAATTTCATCCGGATGGACCAGACCATATTCTTCGCTCGATCCCGCAATTTGGATCCTTGGAGACAATTTTAGACTGAGGAGAGCCTCAAAGAGATTGATCTGGCCTATAGAATTGATGGCAAAGGTCTCAGCGGGACATATCCATGATGTCGGGACAAAACTCTGGGCTGCCAGGTGGAAAATCCGATCCGGTTTTATCTCGGCAAGACATTTTTTCAGCGAAACGATATCCTTAAGATCTCCTTCCCAAAACTCTACCTTCTCCATTAGATGCTGGACGTTCTCCATCCGGCTGCGCCATCTAATAAGTCCGAAAACAGCAGCATCCGGATGGTTCGCCAGGATATAGTCTGCAAGATGACTGCCTGCAAATCCTGTGATACCTGTGATGAGTACTCTCATTTCTCCTCCTCCATAATAGAGCGAGCAACCCTCCATCGAATAAGGCACATCATTGTACTAAATCTTATGGCAAGACTCAAAGTCAAATTCCATTCCTTCTCTATTTCCATGATAAGGGAAACTTCTAATCTATAAGTATTACTGCAACGGTTCCTGTCCATTCGAAGCCCATTGTGGAGGGTGGGGGGCCTTGGCGAGGATGGATAGGAACCGGTTTTGTGATACCTTCATTAATATCTATCACAAAATTGGAGATGCTTCCTTCCATTCCGGCAAGAGATCTCAAAGGAGCCGCCCCTATCAAAGAAAGGGATCAACTCTATTTCTTATCCTGATAATACTCTTCATAAAAATTTTTAAAATCGATGCTCTGTTCTTTTATGGTCCGCCACCATGTCGTGTTTTGCCGGTACCATTCGACAGTCGTCCCAAGCGCTCTTTGAAATTTCTCTCCCGGTTCCCAACCCAGAGAGCGGATCTTGCGGCAATCAAGAGCATATCTTCTGTCATGCCCCAATCGGTCTGTCACATTCTGGATCAAAGAAATGGGTTTCTCCAGGATTCCAAGGATCATCTCTGCAACCGTCCGGTTCTCGATCTCGTCATTGGCTCCGATATTATATGTCTCTCCGATCTTCCCTTTTCTCATAACCAGATCGATCGCATGACAATGGTCTTCGACAAAAAGCCAATCTCGGACATTCCGGCCATCACCGTATAGGGGAAGAGCTTTGTCCTCCATGGCATGGGTCGTAAAGAGCGGGATGAATTTCTCCGGATGCTGATAAGGTCCAAAATTATTGCTCGGCCTGGTGATGATCACCGGAAGTCCATGTGTGACCTGATACGCATAGGCCAATCTATCTGCACCAGCTTTGCTGGCAGCATACGGAGAGGATGGATTCAGGGGATCTTCTTCATTGAAAAATCCTTTTTCCCGGCTTCCATAGACTTCATCTGTAGAAACATGGATAAAGAATTCGATCTTTTTATCCTTCATGCTCTCGAGAAGAACAAAACTTCCAAAGACATCGGTCAAAACAAACTCTCCGGCATCCATTATGGACCTGTCGACATGGGTTTCGGCAGCGAGATGAACGACACCGTCCACTCTCTCCATGATCCTCCTTACGAGATCTTTGTCGCGGATATCCCCATGAATGAATTCATACCGAGGGTCTTTCTCAATGTCCTTCAGATTCTCTAGATTTCCTGCATAGGTGAGTTTATCCAGGTTGATGATCTTGCATTCTTTATATGACTTCAATAAAAACCGAATAAAGTTGCTCCCGATAAATCCAGCCCCTCCCGTAACGAGCAGGGTTTTTCCCTCGATAGACCGTTCTTCAGCCATCCTTCCTTATCCAGTCATACGGGATATCATTCTCATGTGGATCCAATCGTTCTTCATCAGGATTTCCATGATCATAGGCCTCACTCGGAATATTGATGATTATCGCCTCTTCTTTACCGATGCACATCCATCCATGGAACACACCGGGAGGGATCTGCACCAGGAGGGGTTTATGCACTCCTATATAAAACTGGTTCACGCTCCCATAGGAAGGAGTATCCTTGCGGGGGTCATAGAGAGCCATTTTGATCATACCCTGAACACAGGCCACATTATCCGTCTGCTTTTTATGGAGATGCCAGGCTTTTACCACCCCGGGATAAGTCGTGGTCACATAGACCTGGCCGAATTTTTCAAACAACACTTCATCCTGGCGAAAAATCTCCACCAGCCTTCCTCTTTCATCCGGAATCACCCGAAGATCTTTGATCTTAACGCCTTCGATCAAGGCCTTGTCATCTTTTTTCATCCTCTTTCCCCTTTTCAGGATTATTTGACACCGATCTCGCTCTTATCTCCTACCATGAACTTGTAAACAGACGGTTTCGGAAGACATTTATAAATTTTTACTTCCCGACCGATCAAGCTGTCATCTATCCGGCTTCCAACATCGCTGATCTCGCTCCCCTCCAGAACGATGCTGTGTTCGATCTCAGTCCGGATGATCTTGCATCCTTTCTGTATTGAAGTGAACGGGCCGATATAGGCATCAACGATCTCCGTTCCTTCGCCGATGATCACAGGCCCACGGATGGTCCCATGTATGATCTTGGCTCCTTTTTCGATGATGACCTGACCGCTTATCTTCGATTTCTCATCCACATCTCCCTGTATATCTCCAGCAGTGGATTCAAGGATCAGGCGATTTGCCTCCAAAATGTCTTCGATCTTTCCGGTGTCTTTCCACCAACCCGTGACCTTATGGGGAAGAACGCGATATTCTTGATCGATCAAAAACTGGATAGCGTCGGTGATCTCCAGCTCGTTCCGCGACGATGGTTTGATGGCTTTAACCGCATCAAACACATGCTCATCAAACATATACACTCCAACCAGTGCAAGATTGCTCATGGGCTTTTCCGGTTTTTCTTCAAGCCTGACAACTTTATCGTCCTCTAATTCCGCGACACCGAACATCTGAGGATTGGGTACCTCGGTAAGGAGAATAAGCGAATTCGGTTTTTCCCGTTTAAATTCATCCACAAGGGATGTGATGCCGCTTTTAAGAATATTATCGCCAAGATACATGACAAATGGTTCTTTTTCTATGAAACTCTCTGAGATCATCACAGCATGCGCTAATCCCAAAGGCTCGTCCTGTTCGATATAGGTCACATTCGCCTTCCACCGGCTTCCATCACCGACAGCTTCTTTGATCTCTTCCTTGGTATCCCCGACGACAATTCCTATATCGATGATCCCAGCGCGAGCCAAAGCTTCAATCCCATAAAACAAAACAGGCTTATTCGCCACCGGCACCAGCTGTTTTGCCTGGGTAAAGGTCAGGGGCCTCAGCCTGGTTCCCTTTCCTCCGCTTAAAATCAAACCCTTCATATCAAAATCCTATCCCTCCAAAAAAATCTGTCGTTTTCCCGATATTACCAAATTCAAAGGAAAATCTAAACTGAAATTCAGGCTGTTCACGAAAAAAGAATATCCTCACATCCGCTCTGAGATTGATGCATTGATAGTTATAGATAAGGGAAGCAGCCGAGTAAAGCAATTCTTTCTGCACGATGTTAAAATCTGCTTCCGCCAGGGCTTCAAGAGAGATGGAAGGGATCTTGAATCCCCAATAAAAATTGATCTGATGGCGCGAGGGCAGGGCATTTCCTTTATAAGGATTGATGCTTTTATACCAGTTGACTTTGAGAAACAAACGGTCGTTGGGCGATCCCAGACTAAGTCCAAGCCGGAGTCTTGAAAAATTTTTGAGAAAGGGATTGAAGGATGCAGAAAAATCAAGGCTGTGATGACTGGTCGGGTAAAACCGGAGACTGGCATTAATATCCGAGAATTCTGGGATTTCTCCTTCGAATTCAAAATATTGCAAGGGGCTTTGGTCCGGCTCGAGATAGAATGTTTGGTTGATCCCCAGGGTTAGAATCTCCCGCGGCATTTTATTTTGTTTGACCAAAAAGCGGTTATTCAATCCGTACAAAAAATAATGGTTCCGGTAAAAAAAGCGTGTGGTCACGATCTGCTCGGAATCAACGACCGGGCTGTCATATTTATAAGAAAAGGTCGGCTCAATGATATGCTTGAGTTTTGGATTATTATCTTCGTCGAAGAAAATCTTTGAGAAAACAGGTCCGACCAATTCGAATTTCCCTGTGAAATATTTGCTCATAACAGGCTCATCCACGATCGAGTTTGTCCCGGGAAGAAAGGTCTGAAAATAATATGATAGGTTCGCAGAAAAAGCGGACGTCACGCTCAGCCACGGGATAGACTTAAAAGGAAAGGTGAGCGTGGGACTCAAAGAAAAACTCTGGGAATGCGTCTGCTTATCTTTCTCGAATTCGGATTGATACCCGCGTTCCCATCTCTTGAATGAGGAGGAAAAAGAAAAATAGAGGGGAGAGAACAGCTTGATCAGGGAAGAGCTGAAATGGATCTCAGGCAGATTGTTCATAATGAGAGTTCTATCCGTTTGAGAGTAGTAGGTCTCGGTACGTGAGGCGCGAACACTCAGATTAAAATAGGACCAGGATCTGGACAGATAGACCTGAGAACGACGATTCGAAACCACGGCCCGTTTGAAGTTGTTATCAAACTCCCTTAAAAAATCAAACGAGCTTTGATAATCCACATCCGCTACAAGTTTGAAATCGAAAGGCAGCGGCTGGTTATGCTGCAGCCGAATGATATAGGCATTGGCCGGGTTTGCTACCTCCGGATCTGCGCTCTCCGGATCGTTTTTAAACCAGAAAGAATACAGCTTGATGTTTCCTCCCAAACCCTCTCGAAAAATATAGCGATATTCCAATCCGCCTCCCAGCCCTCTAGAGGCGTAATAATCCAGAGTGAATGTGGCATCCATATTCCGGCGGATGTTCCAGTAGAAACTCTGCGAATAATAAAATCCTTTTGTACCGGAGAATCCAAATCCAGGCATTAAGAATCCAGTCGCCTTATCCTTATCAAAGGGATAACGAAAATAAGGAAAATAAAACACCGGGATCTTCTTGACCTTCACCAGAGTATTCCACATCTCGATATAATCGTCTTTCTTGAAATTAGCCTTGGAGCAAGAGAAATTCCATCGCGGAACCGGCTGGCTGCAAGATGTGATCTGAGCTTTCTCAACCGTGTAAAGATTATCACTCTTTCTCTCCATCGCATCTGCCTCATACCGAATAGAGGGCTGGATCATGCCGTGAACATTTTCAAACCGTCCTTCCGTGGAATTAAGATTGAAGCGTATAGACTCAACGCTTACCACTTCTCGAGGAAGATGGAGGACGACATTGCCCTCAGCCCAAACATCTTTTGTCTCTATATCCAACTCGACCTTATCCGCAAAAAGAGTGATATTTTTGTAGCGGATCTCGACATCTTCGGATGCAAAGATCCTATTCCCGGTCTTCTCCTTGTAATGAGCGATTATCTCAATTTCGGAAGAAGATAAAGTGCTCTGCAGGGAAAACGACCATCCCATCAAAAGAAAAAGGATTAGGATGGCGGTCATGATCTTTTGGAAGGGCATAAAAAAAATTTAACATAACCCTTCACTCTAATCAACAGAATAGAGTGTTTCCTCACAGGGCTGTCTTGACAGATGGTTGGATTCCTATGATAATCATTTCGCCCTGTATACAAAGACACCAAAATCCAAAACTCCAAGAAATGGCATTGAGGATATTTTCAAAAGACAACTACCGCAAAGTCGCGGAGCTCAGTTCTCTTGTACTTATGCTTCCTTCATCCATTGTGGTCGGGCTCGTCTTCGGACTCCTGCTGGACAAGCTTTTTAAAACTCACCCCTGGCTGCTTCTTACCTTTCTTGTCCTCGGAATTGTAAGCGGCTTGTATTCCCTTCTGAGAGGGTTGAAGAAATTCGTATGAGACGAAAGCCCCGAATGGGAAAATATTCGGTACCATGAACACGAAAAATTCCGAAACTCTGATCGAAGAAAAGACCTTGCACCGAATTCCCATCGAAACCATTTTCCTTTCCTTTGTTCTTGGATGTGCGCTCACAGTCAAAGTGGATATATTGACGGCTCTCCTGTTCTGGGCCGGCGGGATAATGTCATCCATCAGCTTTTTCTGGTTGAAAGGCATGATCTACAGAATCTCGTTTGCTTCAAAAAGGAAATCTCTGCTGCCTCTTATCGGTCTCTACTTCCTGCGCCTTATATTGATTATTGGAATATTTTTTATTATAATCTTTTTCTTTTCAAAAAAGGGCATTGCCTTTGCAGCAGGCTTCTCAGTTATCATCGTTGTTTTTTTGGTTGAAGCCGGGATAGCCATCTCCCGCTTAAAAAAATGGAAGAACTAGAACACAGTCTTTTCATAGTCGAGCTCATCAATAAGATACTGGGCAAACCTCTTGCTGGATTCCTAGGATTGTTCGGTATACAAGTTCAAGATCCTTCTCATCTCATCCCGGATTACATCGTTGTCAGCCTCATCGTCTCCCTCCTAATGATCATATTCTTCTGGCTCTCATCGCGCAGACTCCAAATAGTCCCTTCTAAAATGCAGGGATTTCTCGAGTTGATCATCCAGACGTTTGAAGATCTCCTGGTAGATATCATCGGTGAAAAAGGAAAAAGATATCTCCCGATGATATCGACCATCGGGCTTTTCATCCTCTTGTGCAATCTCATGGGTCTCGTTCCCGGTTTCATGGCGCCGACCAGTAAACTCAACGTCACGGCAGGCTGCGCCCTCGCTGTGTTCGTCTATTACCACTTGCAGGGGATGAAGTCTCAAGGGGTTCTCAAATACCTTAAACATTTCACGGGGCCGATCCCTCTGCTCGCACCGCTACTCCTTCCGATCGAGATCATCAGCCATTTTTCCCGCCCCGTCTCGCTGTCAATCCGGCTGTTTGGAAACATTTTTGCTGAAGAACTGCTTATCGTGATAATCGCCTCCATCATTCCCTTTTTTCTTCCCCTGCCCTTTATGGCAGTAGCGATCTTCACGGCTGTGATCCAGGCATTTGTTTTCGTTCTTTTATCCTGCATATATATTGCAGGAGCTGTAGCTCATGAGGAAGAACATTAAATTTATATAAGGAGTCAAGAATGACAAAGAAAATCACTCTCATTGGATGTATCCTGTTTTTCATTCTCATACTGGGAACCCCTCTTCTCGCTCAAGAAGCAGAGTTGACAGAACAAAGGGCATCCCTCTTTAAGCTGTCTCTCATCATCGGGGGAAGTATCATCACTTTGGCCACCGCAGCCGGAGCATACTGCCAGGCCAAAGCCATCAGCAGCGCCTGTGAAGGGATCTCACGCAATCCCGGAGGGGCTCCTCATATCCGTTTTTTGCTGATCTTCGGTTTGGTTCTCATCGAAACTCTCGTGATCTATGCGCTGCTTATCACCATCATCATCCTGATGGTCCAGTGGGGGAAATACGTCTAAGTCCGTAACAGAGAGAAAAAGGCAAAATGAAAGTCCCGGCTGTATTCCAGCTTCTTTTCACGACATTCAAGAGGTTCAAACAGGACCAATGCTTTACACATTCCATCAAGATCTCCTATTTTGCCCTGCTCTGCGCGATCCCTCTGGTTGCATTGTTCACCTTTCTCACGACAAAACTTCTAGGAAACTCAGAAGTCGCATTCAGAAGCCTTGATATCTTCTCAGAAGAATTTTTTGTCCAGCTCGGCCCGGAATTCTTCGAGGATGTCCGGGCCCTGTCTAACAACATCACCAATGTCGGTTGGTTCGGACTGGCAGGGTCTCTGATCGCAGCCCCTATTCTCTTTTCAAATCTGATATATGCCATCAATTACATTTTTAAAGCCAATTATCAAAAGTCCTTTTTCTATAACCGGCTTATGGAGTATTTGATCATGTTCATCTTGGGCATCATCATGCTCATCTCCCTGTTCATCACAGTCATATGGTCTGCTCTGCAGAGGTCGCTCAAAGAAAGCGTTTTCATTGCCAATCACATCAATCCCAAGATCGTCTCCATAGCCAATAGTTTTATCCTTCAGTATCTTCTGCCCTTCACATTGACCTTTCTTGCCTTCTTCGCTATATATAAATTCATTCCTGAAATAAGAGTGTATACCAAGGCCGCGGTGATCGCTGCGGTGGTCGGCGCCCTTTTCTGGGAACTCTTTAAGAGAATTTTCGCATTTTATGTCGCACACTTCACGATCATCGGAATTGTCCTCTCCCGGATCGTAAAAGGAACTTTTTCGTCTATTGTCTTCTTTCTCATATGGCTGTCGTTCTCTTTGGCGATCCTTCTTTGGGGCGCAGAACTAGCAAATGCCTTGAACGAACGGTACCATGAAAAAAAAACATGAAAAAAAACCCAACCTGACTGTCGAGGAACTCGCACAGAAGCTGGGATGTTCCAAATCTGGAAACGGGAAAGTCATCATCACCGGTGTTTCAGGAATAGAGGATGCTCAAGAGGGGGATATCACTTTCTTAAGTCACCCAAAACACAGACACCACCTCGAATCCACAGGAGCATCCGCAGTCATCGCCCCGGAAGATGAAAGGTATGACAGGATCCCGGTGATCAGGGCGAAAAATCCATATCATTCCTTTATTCAAACCATTCATCTCTTTTTCCGCCCCTATCTTCCTTTTAAAGGGATTCAATCTCCTAACTTCGTCTCTTCATCAGCTAAAATCGGCAAAGGCGTCTCTATAGGCGCTCTCTCCTATGTCGGGGATGAGGTCGAGATCGGAGAGGAGACGATAATCCATTCCCAAGTATCGATCTATCCTGGCGTCAAGATCGGCAGGGACTGTATCATCTATCCTCATGTCTCTATTCGAGAAAATTGCCAGATCAACAACCGCGTGATCATCCACAACGGAGCAGTAATAGGTTCTGACGGTTTCGGTTATATCCAGGATGAAAAGGGCACCCATGTTAAAATCCCCCAAACCGGCTATGTTGTGATCGAGGACGATGTTGAGATTGGAGCAAATTCGACAGTGGATCGCGCTACTTTTAAGGCCACCATCATAAAAAAGGGCACCAAGATCGATAATCTTGTTCAGGTTGCCCACAATGTCACCGTGGGCCCCCATTCGATACTTGCGGCACAAACCGGAATAGCCGGCAGCACTAAAGTCGGTGAACATGTCATCATGGGAGGACAAGTCGGGGTCAGCGACCATCTTGAGATCGGAGACAATGTGATCGCCGCCGCAAAATCAGGTATCACCAACTCCATCTCCAAAAACACCTTTGTCGCCGGCTATCCTCATCTTGAGATCAAGACATGGAGGAAGGCCTGGGCATCCATCTCACAGCTCTATGATTTGATAAAAGATTTTCGAAAGCTAAGAAAAAGAGTAAAGGAGATCGAGAAAAAATTGGGCATCGATAACTCAGAGTAAAATTTCCGCCTGTTCTCATCCGCTCCATTCCGTCAAACCCCTGCCAAATAAAACCTGGCTTCCTTCGCAAGGTTAAACATCTTATTAATTGATACATTTGTCTTGTTTTCGTTATAATATTAATATTATTATTACTATATATCAATTATATGTTGACATATGATATTTATTTATGTATTTAATATATCAATAAAAGACGTAAGAACAAGGAGGAATCCGTGAGCGATGCCACTGAAAAAGGACTAAGATATTTCGGGTACCAAGATGAAGACGATGTCTTGGCGGCGGTGACGGACAAAAAAAACAGGATCGAATTCATTCGTATCATCTTTCCGGATATCCTCGGAAGGCATATGGATTTCACCATACCCTCAGACGAATTAAAAAAAGCCTTTAAAGACGGAAAAGGATTCGACGGTTCTTCCGTGGAGGGCTTTGTCAGGATCGAGGAAAGCGACCTCATCATAAAGCCCGAAGCTCAAACCTTTCGCATTCTGCCCTGGGATTACAAAGGATTCTATGAGGAAACTAGATGGAAAGAAGCGATCATGTTCGGAGATATCCTTTCACCTGAAGGGAATCACTACGAGGGCGATTCACGGTATATCTTGAAAAAGGTCCTTGAGAAAGGAAAAAAAGAATTCGATTTAGATGAATTCATGGTCGGCCCAGAACTTGAGTTTTTTTTCTTTCCCGACAACAAAAATGCTCTTCCTCTAGATGAAGGAGGATATTTTTTCAGTGGGAAGCACGGAGAGGTCCGGAAGGAGATCCAGCTTTTGCTCAAAAAGATGGGAATCATATCGGAGTACGATCATCACGAGGTCGCCCATGGGCAACATGAGATCGATCTCCGGTATCTGAACGCCCTCGAGATGGCAGATATCTGCATGATCTTTCGCTACCTGGTCAAGAAAGTAGCCAGCATGCATGATCTATATGCCACCTTCATGCCCAAACCGATCAATGGACAGAATGGAAGCGGTATGCATGTCCATCAATCCCTCTGGCGGGGAGGAAAAAACCTTTTCTTCGAGAAAAAGGCCCCATATCACCTCTCAGATATGGCTCGGCACTATATCGCAGGCTTGATGATCCACTCTGGAGAAATAGCGCCGATCTTCTGCCAGTGGGTCAACTCCTTTAAACGCCTCATCGAAGGGTATGAAGCTCCTGTGTATATCGCATGGGGACAGAGGAACCGCTCGGCTTATGTCAGAGTTCCGGAATACCAGCCGGGAAAAGAGATGTCGACACGGATAGAACTCAGGTCGCCTGATCCATCCTGCAATCTTTATCTCGCTTTAGCCACAATGTTCGCTTCCGGACTCGAAGGAATAAACAAAGGCTACGAACTGCCTGACTCGGTCGAAGAGAACATATATGAAATGAGCAACTCGAGACAAAAAAAACTTGATATCAAAACTCTCCCGCAAAATCTCAATGAAGCTATCAAGTGCATGGCCAAAAGCGAGCTTTTAAAAGATACCTTGGGCGAACACATTTTTCACACGTTCATGGCGAACAAGAAATGGGAGATCAAAAGATACGCGCAAAATGTCTCTAAGGAATTCGACAAACAGGTCAGTGATTATGAGATCGAAGAATATCTGCCGATCCTGTAAACCTTTGGCCGTCCTTTTAACAAAAGAAAATGGGGCACGCGTTTTTGCCTGCCTCGACTATTGACCCTGGTTTAAGCCTATGATATAAGCAGTAGATTATTCTTCCTTTCATCTTACACGCACATGAAAAAACCGACATCCGCTTCATCCCTGGATCTGGCCAGACTGAACAACCGCTTTAAAAACGCAAAACCGGATAAAATCCTCAAGTGGCTGATAAAAAAAACCGATCTGAGGCTGGCGGTATCAACTTCATTCCAATCATCTGGAACCGTCCTGCTTTATTTTTTACGAAAAATTGATCCTGATTTCCCCATTTATTTTATAAACACCGGATTCCATTTTCCCGAAACACTCGAATTCAATGCAAGGCTGACAAAAAAATGGGATCTGAACGTTATCACCATCAATCCGAAGATCTCAAAAAAAGCCCTCAAAAAAAAATATGGAAGCCTTCTATATGAAACAGATCCCGATCTCTGCTGTCAGATCAACAAGGTGCAGCCCTTTAATACACTTAAGCAACAAATCAAAGCTGACGGCTGGATCTCCGCGCTTCGGCGGGATCAAAGTCCCTCAAGAGCGGATTTCGAGATGTTTATGTCGGATCAGGCCGGCACCTTGCGTGTCCATCCCCTCATTTATTGGACAAAAGAAAGACTGTGGGCCTATCTGATCAAACATGACCTTCCCTACCATCCCTTATACGACCAAGGCTATACGTCCATCGGGTGTTTCCCGTACACCTGCACATCAAAAAGCACAACTGAAGACGACGATAGGAGCGGCAGATGGGCCGGCAGGGAGAAAACAGAGTGCGGGTTGCACCAAAACTTGAATAGAGAAAGAAACACTAATCTCCATAAGGAGGATGGATCCCATGGAAAACAAGAAAAATAAATATTCCTTGAAATGTCTCTCGTGTGACGGTGAGATCTCTGACTTCACCCGCTGGTTCAAATACGGACAAAGATGCCCCGAATGCGGGAGCGATCAAGCGGATGTCATGTATCACAAGCCCATATCAGAGATAAAAAAGGTCCTATCCCAAGAAAAAACAAAAAAACCGGGTCTGTGGCGATATTTTGATTTCCTTCCTCTTGTCGATGAAAAGAACATCATCAGCAGCAGAGAAGGAAATATCCCTATCGACCGGTGGTATTTCCTCGAAAAATTCGCTGCTGAAAAATACAGCATCCAGTGCCAGGTCTATGCCCATAGGCATGATGACAACTATGCCACTGGAACGTTCAAAGACCTTGCCGCATCTGTCGTTGCCAGCGTACTCAAAGAAAACAATATTCCCACATATGTCGCTTCTACGACAGGAAATGTCGGGGTTGCTTATTCCCGTTATCTCTCTGCTGCCGGGGTAACATTTTATGGCTTTATCCCAGAGAACGCCTCGAAAGCACAAGAAGCGGAGATAGGGTGCTTCGGACAAAAAGTCTTTCGCGTAAAGGGGGATTATACCCGAGCCAAGGAAGTGGCTTTTGATTTTGCTCAAAAAAACAAGATCCTACTGGCGGCAGGCAATTTCGATCCGATGCGTGTTGAAGCAAAAAAAACAATGGTTTATGAGTGGCTTCGTTTGATGTCTGTCTTTCCGACTGTCTATATCCAAGCACTCAGCGGTGGTACAGGCCCAATTGGGATCGCCAGAGCACATAGAGAATTGGAATCTCTCTCATTATACAAAACCATGCCTCGATTCATCCTTGTCCAGACAGATAAATGTTCTCCCATGGCGGATGCCTGGGAAAAAGCAAAATCCAGCGGATTTCCAGAGGACTGGGAAAACACATACCCTGTTTATCACAACCCCAAGACATTCATCCCGACATTGGCCACAGGCTATCCAAGAACCTACCCTGTCATCAGCACCCTCACCCGAAAAAGCAAAGGAGAGATCACAGCATTTCCAGAGATGGACACCATAAATATCGCCAGGCTTGTCGCCTATGAGACCGCAACGCGGATAGGCCCGGCAGCAGCCATCGCTGTGGGGGGATTTCTAAAATCATTGAAACAAAGATATATCAAACAGAATGATATTGTCATGATCAACGTGGGAGAAGGGATAAGACGGGCTCCGGAGTTCATGAAAAAGCTCATCTATACCACAAGCACGGTGAAGTCCGTTAAGAACTGCCATACCGTTGACCGGACAGAATTCGGGAAGCGGATCTGGAAATCCATAAAAAAACTGCAGAACTCTCTTTGATCCCTGGGTGAGATCAGACCAGAATATCATAAAGCACAGATCGAGCTAACAATTCTGGGCTGATTTTCTATCCTTTTCGATGGTTTTCAGAACCTGGGGGGTGACATCTCCTGTCGGGTATATGCCATCAAAACATGCCCCACAGAAATCCTTCAATCCCTTGTTTCCCAGCCTGACAGCTTTTTTCAACGATTCAAGTGGCTGGTAGATCACAATATCGGCCCCTATCGCCTTTGCAACTCGAGACGCATCCTTCTGCCCAGCGATGAACTCGGCCTGAGTCTGCATGTCGATTCCATAGACACAGGGAAAGCGCAAAGGCGGAGAGTAGCTGGCAAAATAAACCTTCTCTGCCCCGCATTCCCGGACCATCTCAATAATGGTTTTCGAGGTGTTCCCCCGGACAATGCTGTCATCTACCAGAAGGACCCGTTTTCCGTTAAGTTCGGATCTGATCGGATTGAGTTTGTAGTGGATGGATTCTGCTCTTTTCCTGTTCGCAGGCATGATAAATGTCCGGCCGATATACCGGTTCTTAACCAAGGCTTCCCTGTATTTCAGCTTCAAAGTTCGAGCGATCTCAATGGCTGCATCCCGCGCCGAATCCGGCACAGGGACCACCACATCTATCTGGAGATCATGTTTTTTTATTTCATCTGCCATCAGCCGTCCGAGATGAACCCGGCAGTCATACACATTGACCTCATCTATAAAGGAATCCGGCCTGGCAAAGTAAACCCATTCGAACAGGCAGGGCCTATGAGGACAGTGGGCCAATTTCTTTCTGTGAACTCCCCGGTCATTATCAATGAAAAGAGCCTCCCCGGATTGAATGTTCTCGATGTGAGAGAAATTCATGAGGTTAAGACTGACACTCTCAGAAGCAATAGCATAGGAGGGGAGCGGTCCATCATCTCTCCGTCCGAAGACAAGAGGTTTTATTCCGTATGGATCTCTGAACGCGATCATTCCCTGTCCAGCGATATAGGCAATGACCGAATAACTCCCTTTGACAATCTCGAATACTTTTCCCACAGCTTGAAAAACATCTTCCGGGGAAACCGTTTTCCTGTCTCGGTCTGCTAATTCTTTAGCAAAAACATTCAGAATCACTTCCGCATCGCAGTCAGAATTCAAATGCCGGTGAGATTTTTCTAAAAGATCCTTTTTGAGTTCCTTGTAATTGATAACATTTCCGTTATGGGCCATGACTATTCCATATGGAGAGTTGACGAGAAACGGCTGCGCATCTTCCCCTCTTCCACCGCCGACCGTGGGATACCGTGTATGGCCGATCCCGATATTCCCTTTCAGCCTATCCGCATGCTCTGACGTAAAGATATCCTGAACAAGTCCATTCCCCTTTTTCACATGAAACCGGCTATCATAGGTAATGATGCCTGCCGCATCCTGGCCTCGATGCTGTATGGCGAGCAGACCATTATAGAGACTTTGGAAAGCATTGTCATTTCCATTGATTCCAACCACGCCGCACATCTTATTTATCTCCTATTGGGTTTCATTCTGACACTTTATTATACTTCTTTTATTGCTCCGGGTGAATGAAAAACGGCCCCACAAGAAAAGAGCCAACATCGCACTTCTTTTCTCACAAGGAGAGGGTTTGTTCTGCTCAGGAAGAAAACCACTTTTCTAAAAAACAGAGATCTTTAAAGGGCCCGGAGCAGTTCTTGTGAATGAAGCGTGGCTGTGCCGATCTTTCCCACAACAATGCCGGCAGCCATATTCGCCAGAACGGCAGCCTGCTGTATGGTCGCACCGGCTAGTAAAGCAACAGCAGAGACGGCGATCACCGTATCTCCCGCGCCGGTTACGTCATATACTTCTTTGGCATTGGCAGAGATATGACTCGCTTTTTTCCCTGTTTCAAAAACTGTCAGTCCTTTTTCTCCTCTTTTTATGAAAAGATAACGGGATTGGATCGTCTCCATTATTTTCTCTCCTGCTTTTTCGATCTGAGCATCGGTATGGCAATCATGCCGGACGATCTTTCCGGCTTCACTATGGTTGGGTGTGATCAGGGTAACAGGAGAAAACATCTGAAAGTTCTCAATTTTAGGATCGACAAACACCGGTTTCTCATTTTCCTTTGCGAAGGAAAGAACCCGAGCAACCAATGATTTTGTAAGAACCCCTTTGTTGTAATCAGAAAACACGATGCCGTGGTGCACTTCTGTTTGGATAAAATCAAACATCCTATCTTCAAGATCTTCTGTAACCGGACTTTTTTGCTCCTGATCAACACGCACAACCTGTTGATGATGCGCGATGACCCTGGTCTTCACAGTGGTGGTCCTATGTTGCGAGACCATCACCCCTACGTTTTTCCTGAATTTATTTTTTATCCAATCCCCTTCAGGATCGTCTCCTACCACACCCACAGGAAGAGGGATGGCCCCAAGAGTTTCCAGGTTATGACTTACGTTCCCGGCTCCGCCCAAACAGGAGGAGTCTTTTTCTACCTCCACAACAGGAACCGGGGCTTCAGGAGAGATCCGGACAACGTTCCCCCAGATGTATTTGTCGAGCATGAGATCACCAAGAACGATAATCTTTTTTCCTTTAAATCTGCCGACAAGACTGCTTAAGATCTCAGGATCAATATTCTTCATTAATCTCTCATCCTTAAGAATATTGGATTGGAAACTATCCAAGGGAAATTTTTTGCCAGGGGAGATTTCTTCTTTAAATACACTTCCACCCGATAAACACCAGGTTTCTTGGGCACAAAGACAAACCTGTTATCTGAAGATGTAAAAACGGTCTGGCCATCAGCGATCACCCGAGTTTCTTTTTGAAAAGAAAAAGGCGCCATCACATGAAGAGATATGCCAGGAGCAAAAGCGGCCTGACTGCCCATGGGTATGTTCTCTTCTTCTTTTCTTCCAAAAAACCTGAATCCTCCCGCCGGGGCTGCCGCTTCCACCGCATTATAAAAATCTCCTCTGCCCAGCGAATCAAAAACCTGCTGTCTGGCTGTCTTGAATTCTGAAGAAAACGGCTTGTCGAGAAGAACATGAATATGCAACAAAGAAAACAAAGACCTATAGAATACATGGGCATCTATGCTGAAATAACCGTACATTGTTCCGGTTTTGTTCAGCTCATCCCATTTTCTTAGATTCTTAACCGGGCGGTCCAAGCTCTTAAGCAGAGCAAAGGAGGGCCTTAAGGCAAGAGCAGGCAGATAGGGAAGCGATCGAAAAAAGTCTTTCCTGAACATCGTGTCTGCATTGACGATCTCTAAACCGGAATAAACTCCCTCGCGACCCCACGACCAGCTCACTTTGGAAAAAGGATGGGAAATCACGGTAAATCCCCCCAAATTCTTGACTTGGTGCGAGACCTGCTCAGCATTATGAGAAAATTTACCAGACGGCATCTTAAAATTCAAAGCCACGAGATGCCCTCTGTTGACGGACACTTCAGATCCAGCAAGAATAAGGACATTTTTCTGCCATCCTTGACTAGAAAACGATGGGACATTCGGATTGCCATGGTCGGTCAGGATGAGAAAGTCAAGAGACTTCCCGGCCGCGAAATCGACGACTTTTTCCAATGGCCTCCATCCATCCGAATACTTGGTATGGACATGGAAAACTCCCTGGATCTCAAAACCGGATATGTCTTGGTCCATTGCATTCGGTTTATGAAAATTCAACACAAGAAATAAAAGCCATCCTGTATACAGAACGAGCAGTATTCCTAAGACATTCAATAGATTTTTCAACTTCAACTTATTCTTCCGCTGTCTTCCGGTTCCTGCTGTCACTCAGCACGAACGGAAAGGTGATCATATAGAGAAAAAGAATGACCACCTCCGAGTCTCCAAAATTATATTCAAACAATCCCGCGGTCATCAGGGCCGCAAGTGCGGCCAGACCAGCGACGGTGAACGCTTTGCAGGATGGATCCTTGTTCTTGAACCTGCGGAGGAGGGATGTGAAAGTCCAGATAATAAATACGATCCAGGCCACGAGAGCAGGAACGCCTCTCTCTGCTGCGATTTGAAAAAAATTGTTATGGAGATGTACATTTTTTTTAGCTATCTCTGAAAGCCCGTATTTCGGATTTTGAAAGACCAGGTCCACGGTATCCGGACCTGTTCCCAGGAGGGGATAATCGCCTATGATCTTGAGCCCTGCCCGCATGTATTCGAACCTGTATTGGTTGGTCATATTCTTCAAGCTGAATATGCTCAAAGCCCTGTTCTTGACATGCTGGGGAGTGATGAGAAAAAAAAGACCCACTGCGACCGGAATGATGAACAGGGATTTGGGTTTGTAAAGCAGTAAAATCAGCACTGCAGCTGCAATAAGGCCGACCCATGCGCTTCTTGTGAGCGTGAGAGTGATGGAGAACAGGGCTAAAGCCAAGCCTATTCCCCAGAGAAATCTAGTTCGCTCACGGGAAAACAATAAAAGACTGAGAGACATGACGCTGAACAAGAGCAACAGGCCTGCTTGGGTCATATAGTGTCCCATAAATCCTGCAATGCGTTCTCCGGGAACAGCTTTGAAAAGAAAAATAAATACCGAATAGAGACAGCTGATGACAGCAGAAGCGAGCAGTAAATGATTGATGCGGATCGCCATCCTTTTTTTATAAAATCCATTGAAAACAATAGGGATAACCAGAAATAGCAACAATCCCCTGCTCTCCTTTAGGCTCAGCCCGGGATTCACGGAGAATATAGATGATACAAAGGAAAGAACCATGTACACGCCAAGGGGCCAAAAAAAATCAGGAAACCGCGGCTTTTCTCTCAGCTGGAAGAGGACAAGAATGCAACCCACCATAGACAAAAAAAGGAAGGTTTGACTGACCGTGATAGAAATAAAAGAGAAAAGAAGGTAGAACCCTATCAAAAGGGGGACGACACGAGTGAGGTCGAGATTCTTTATGTCTTGAATTTTGAATTTAAACATAGGTCATTTTACGGTCAACACATCATTGTAATGAAAACAGGATTAAAATAAAACGATATAGACCTCGCTCTCATCTCTCTTCGAGAAGGCTCAGGCCAGCATCCAAGACCTCCTGCGGATGGATCTCCTGTATACATCTGAAATCACCATGGATACATTCCCTTTGTTTGCACGGGCGGCAATCCAAGTTTTTTTCTATCAGGACCGACCTGGCATTCCAAGGGGAAAAATTCGCCGGCACAGTCGGCCCGAAAAGGGCGACAATAGGAGTGGATGTTGTCGCGGCCACATGCATAGGACCGCTATCAGAACCCACAAAAAGCTGTGCATGGGAGATAACCCATCGCAGCTCCCGCAGGTTAAGCATTCCGACCAAAGAAACCGAAATCCCTTTGCTCGCTTTCTGGATATCTTCCTCTAATGTTTTGTCTTCTTCTGAACCCACCAAGACAACCTTAAAATGATTCTTCTGAGCAGCAAGGTGTATGAAACGGGAAAAATTATACACCCCCCACTGGCGAAATTCATTGCCTGCCCCAATATGCAGGACGATCATTTTGGCCTGATCAAGGCCGTTTTCTGCAAAGAAACGGGTCAACCGGGTTGCCTCTTTCTCGACCGCAGATGGCATTTCAAGCGAAGAGGAGTCCGCCTTGATGCCCAATGCCCTGACCAGATTTAAATGATTCTCCACGCTGTGAATATACCCATGCTCAGGGCTTCGCGGAATCCGGATGTCATAGATAAAGCTTTTATGCTTGACATGATATCCTACTTTCGTTTTTGCTCCAGACATCAAAGTGATGAGCGAGGCCCGCGGGCCTCCATGAAAATCCAAGACCGCATCATACTTTTTCTTCCGAATTCCCCATAGATAGCGCAAAAAGGAAGCATGACTAATATCTTTCGGCAAAACAAGGACCTCATCAAAAAGAGGGCTTCCTTCTACAAGGTCTCTGAACGGTTCCTCGACAAGATAAGAAATAAACGCCTTGGGTAATGTTTTTCGTAAAGCACGTGCGGCCGGGGTGGTCATAAGGATATCCCCCATCCGCCGCAATCTGATCAGAAGGACCCTTTGTATGGACGAAAGATCAATCTTTTGTCTTTCTCTCCGGCTCAATCGTCGCCTCATCAATGAGCATCACAGGAATGTCATCCTTGATAGGATAGACTCGATGGCATTTCACACATTTAAGCCCTTCTTCATCCGCAGTCATTTTTACATCAGTCTTGCACTTCGGACACGCCAGAATCTCTAACAACTCAGGATCTAAGGCCATATAGCTTTCTCCTCATAGGATTTCCGCCATTATACCCTTTTCACCATCGGATGAAAAGGAGTGAAACCGAACAGAAAAAGGCAAGGACAACCGGTTCCCAACTCAAGTTGACATCCATATGGCGTGGATGGTATTTTTACACAGACGATTTTTCATCTCTCAACTCAAAATTCATGAAAAAAGAATTCGGTCATTCCCTCTATTCACACCCATTCACGGGCAAGATCCATCCCGATTACGACAAAGAACAGATCATCCAGTTCCTTTCAAGATGCCCCTCATTGAAAAAAGATCCTGAATTCCGCATTCTTCTTGATGCAAGAAATTTGGTAGGCTCCATCCCCCTTCCCATCGATAAAAATCAAACAATCGATGTGGTCATCAAAGAATTCCGCACGATGGGAGTCGATACGCTCAAAACCATATTTTCCGCCTCCAAAGCCGCCAAAGCATGGAGGGGAGCGACAGCGCTTCTCCAATACCAGATCCCAACACCTTTTCCCATCGCTTATCTCGAGAGAAAAAGAAAGGGCACGACCGAACAGGGTTTCTTTGTTTCAGAATATATCGAAGACGGGGAAGAGATCCGACCTCTCCTCCACAGTCTTCCAGACCCTGAAATGCTCCAGCTGCTTCAGGAGCTTGCCAGCCAGGCCCGGAGGTGGCATGAACACGGGATCCTTCACCGGGATCTCTCAGACGGGAATATTCTCGTCCGAAAGCCAAAAGACGGGCAGTTCGAGCTCTGTCTTACTGACACCAATCGAATCCGTGTCAAAAAAAAGATCCGTTCTCTCCTTGGAGTTAAAAATCTCATCCGGCTCGGGATCCCTCCAAACTTCCAGAAAAAATTTCTTGCCCTTTATACAAAAAAACCACAAAGCAGAAAATCTTTATGGATATGGTACCGGTTCAACAAACGGGCTTATATGTCCTATATCCGCTTCAAGAAAGCCCTCCGCCTGAAAAAGATCGTCCGCAAACTGAGGTTGCAATAATATGAAAAAAACCTTCCGATGGAATCCCTATGCTGACCAGCCACATAATGTCGCCCCGAAGGGAGAGCGTTTCCGCCATCATTTGAAACATTTGCCGTCATACTTTAACCTAGCACATGCAAATCTCAGAAAAGCTTTCCCCATCATCCGTTTCTACAGGATATATAAAAAAGAGATGTACAAAAGACCTGTCCAGCTCGAAGACCCTTTTGCTCTGTCCTTTACGTCATCTGAAGAAGACAATGCGAATATCCTGGAGTGTCTTGCTGAGCTGGACATCAAGAAATGCCTTATTCGCATCCCATCCTGGAAAAGAGCCAGCCTCGACGAGTATGAAAAAGATGTCAGTTTTTTTGCCCGGCAAGGTCAGGAGATAACGATCTCACTTCTCCAGCAAAGAGACGACATCAAATTCCCTGCTCGCTGGGCCGTATTTTTGGAGGAAGTCTTCACCCGATTCAGGAAGACATGTTGTTATTTCGAGCTGGGACATGCCTGGAACAGGACAAAATGGGGAGTTTGGAACTATAAGGAATACCTGCAACTTGCCGAAGCCGCCCTCCCATATACAGAAAAGTCCGACATCCAGATTATCGGGCCCGCTGTGATCGATTTTGAATTTCACCTCTATCCCCCGGTGATGAAAAAGATCCCCTTTGAAAAGATCACGTCTTTGCTGTATGTGGATCGAACAGGCGCCCCGGAGAATCCTCAGTTCGGATGGGATCTTCCTCGAAAGATCGCTCTCCTTAAAGCCATTATCGACAGCAGCCAACCTCAAAAAAAAGACCTCTGGATCACAGAGTTGAACTGGCCACTGGAAGGAACAGGAAAATATTCACCGGCACCGGGCAAGTCAAGTGTTTCTGAATCAAAACAAGCAGATTATCTCGTCCGTTACTATGTGTGGAGCCTGGCTAGCGGATTTATCCAACGAATTTACTGGTGGCAGCTTGCTGCACCCGGTTACGGGCTTGTCGACAACCGAGGGAAGACATGGAGGAAACGGCCCAGTTATCATGCATTTAAAACCATGATCCCCATTCTGAGGAATAGTCTTTTTAAGCATAAGATGCAGGACACACGGGCCCTGATCTTTCACTTCAATAAAAACGAGAAACAATTCGCTGTCTGCTGGACAAACCACGAACCCTTTGATTACTCCTTTTCCGAAGGTATAAGCTATGTTAAGGGCAGGGATGGGAAAGATATACCATATAATAATTCTACCATCAGGCTGAACAGCAGCCCTCAATATGTATTTTTTAAATGAAAATGTAAAACTCAGTTTCTTTTGAGAAAAGAACATCATGACAGCCAAGAAAAAGGCAGAATCCTATTGAAACAGAAAATCTCTCCTTTCACTCAACATCAGGTAGAAGACTATGCCCAGAAAAGGTACAAAGGCCTCGATCAGAAGTTGGTTCACCTTCGAGAAAAGACAATCATAAAAAAAATCCTCCGGAAAATCCCAGAAGGACAAGGCATGGCCCTGGATGTGCCATGCGGATACGGGCGATTTTCCCAGCTTCTTGTTGAACGGCATTTTCCCCTTCTTAGCAGTGATTATTCCTATCATATGGTACGATTCACGCAGGATCAGATCCTCCCGGCCCATCTGTCGGCCGGCTTTGTTGCAGATGCTAAACAGGCTCTTCCCCTAAAGAATGATGCTGTTCGCGTCCTTCTTTCCATACGGTTTTTCCAGCATGTCTATGACAAGACCGAAAGACAGCAGATCCTGAGAGAATTCGGTAGAATCTCCTCCGGATGGGCCATTATCTCCTTCTATCAGACAAACTGGCTCCATTCTCTCCAGCGGGTCCTAAGAAAAAAGATGACAGGAAATAAAAGACAGATTCGAATGATCTCTCGAAAACAGTTTCTAAAGGGGCTTCAAGAAACGGATTTCACGGTCAAGAAAATATTTCCACTGTTCAAAGGCATCCATGCCCAACACATCGCTTTTCTAAAAAAATCAAAACTTGAACAGAAGGCCCAATCTTAGGGTAACTCCAGTAAAATCCAATGTTGCTTCCACAGGATCGATAACGCCCGGTTCTGTCGGGACTTTCTCTCTGATGAAGACGAGGGGATATGATATTTGCTCGGAAATCATTCCCTGGTATCTGTACATAAATCCGTTCTCTGTATATTCATACCCGGAAGACTCTGTATAATTATCCGTTCCTTTAAATCCTGAGATTTTCGCATACCGTCCCATAGACTCAAAGATCAAGCTTATCGAAGGCGACACCTTCAAGTCCAAACCGATGCTGCCGATAAATCCTATACCCTGACCACGGGCATTCCCCATCCACTCACGCCAAGAATCGGGTTCCTCAAATCGGTATAGGTAGGAGCATTCAGCAAAATAATATTCCACGCCAAGTTTGGTATAGATCCAGGGCACAGGAGAATACCGGATGACCGCCCGGACCGGGAGAGCTTTAATGGCAGGTTTGGTTTTATAGGTTTCTGAAACACCCGCTCCAGAAAAATTGACCGTGCTTTCTTTTTCTCCCTGGAGATAATCCACTCCTACACCGAATGCGAAATGTGAACCTAGGGGGAATAGCAGCTCTCCACCAAAAAAATAGCCAATATTCAGGGGAGAAACCTCTCCGTTTCCCTGGATACCAAGAAAATCCCGGTAAAAATCAGCCAGCCCGGCTGCACCATCATTCAAATCTTCGACCAAAACATAACTGCCGCCTCCATATAGAAAAATCTCAAAACTTGGATAAAGCGGTGAAAACACACGCGTCTCGAGTTCCTGAGGCGGTGGATCCGGAATGATTGCCTCTTCGGTCTGTTCGACCGGTTGCGGCTCCTCGGTCAACGGTTCCTTGACATCGGGCTGCTTCTCGACCACTGGTTCTTGCCGGACAGGCCTTATGTCAGCTTGTCTGGTGATCACTTCCTCTACTTCGATCACAAGACTTTCATGCACATACCCCAGGACATAACCCCCATTCTCCTTCAGTTGAACACGGAACCACTCTTCATCCTTTCCCGTCGAATCGAGAATCGTTCCTTTAGGCACCTGGCGCATGATGATACTGCCGATGTCTGGTTCTGCCCGGATATTGGCTTGCTCGGTCACCACTTTGAGCTTAAGAATTGATATCTGACCAGCAGCCGGAAATGACATAAGGATAAAAAAGAAGACACACAAACAAAAGGAGCAGATATTTCTTTTTTTCATTTTCAGAACCACCCGATTAAAAAAATTATATGTCACTCCGATTTTGCCTGTCAAGGAATCCTCCAGCTTGTTCCATTGATATCGGAAAGACAATGATCTAATATGGGATAAAATCAGAATGATAAACACCATACTACATAAGAAGGCACATCTCATCCTCTTTATCTTCAACATGATCCTTCTCCTGACAGGATGGGTGATGACATCCTACGCATTTACCCGGCTTCCGGCAGCGATCCCACTCTGGCTTCCTTTTTCTGGCCAGCCTGCTATTTTTTTCAAGAAATCCTTTCTATTCTTTATCTATCCGTCAGTACAAACTCTTTTTTTCGTCGTCTTTCTTCTTATGGCCCACATTTTCATCAACAGAGAGAATCTTCCGGCCCTGTACAAAGAAGCTTCTCTCGAAACTCAAAAAAAGATCCTCCTGTTGGAAAAAGAATTCGTTCTGTTGGTTCTCATCTTTTTTAACCTGGTATTCATTCACATCCAGCGAAGCTTGATCCTCCTGGCTCATGGTCTTGAAACAGGCATAAGTCCGCTCTATTTCTATTCCTTATTCGGAATCATCTTGCTCCTTATCCCGTACTTCCAAATGCGAAGAAAAACGATCCTTATGGTAAGTGACAATGATATGCCCTGAAGAATGATCTGTGGAGGGTCTAGGTCTTCTCTTTTGCCGTTTCTGTGAAAAAGTGATAAAATTAAAAAAAACTCAAGGAGATATGCATGCATCGAACTCGTCTGCTCCTGTCAAAGTGGATGCCACTCTTTTTGATATTACTGCTCGGGAATCCTATTTATGGAGGAACCGGCCCTAAGATTCGTTTTTCAGAAACTTCCTGGGATTTTGGGCAGAGCAAACAGGGCCAAAGCCTCACTCACATCTTTTCCTTTGAAAACACCGGGACAGCACAGCTGGAGATAAAGAACGTAAGGACATCTTGCGGGTGCACAGCGGCGCTCGTTTCTGACGAAAAACTCGAACCTGGAGAAAAAGGCGAACTGAAAATCACGCTGGACACAAAAGGATTTGAAGGAAATATCACAAAATATATTTATGTAGAATCCAATGACAAAAAGAATTCCCGCTATCAGCTCCAGGTTTCTACTGACATCGATGTTCCTCCCAAGCCCAAGATCGAACTGGACAAATACAGCCATGATCTAGGCCTTCTACTCGAAGGAGAGCCGATCCAGGTCTCTACAAAAATCGAAAACAGAGGAGAAAGGGAACTGCATGTCCGGCTTTCACATGATGATG